>Ga0209208_10002860_pt1 | contig 24822 bp, 22 predicted proteins | sample S1TSphfallax_3_FD_187694 | JGI IMG/M metagenome (GOLD analysis project Ga0209208, IMG submission 187694) | Host-associated microbial communities from peat moss isolated from Minnesota, USA - S1T2_Fd - Sphagnum fallax MG (SPAdes) (version 2) | ecosystem: Host-associated > Plants > Peat moss >...
TCTGTTTGGGTGGGAGGAGGGGGGGGGGAGAGATTTTCACATTGTTTCGACATAAAAAATATGATTTTGACACATAGAAACTTCAAAGGATTTATGTGAAGAAAAATGGCCCTAATTCTCCAGCTTTCGATTTTTTTCATGAAAAAGTTCACCAAATTTCTACAATAGGTTCCCAGCAGGTAGCCAAATATATAAAAGGATTATTCCTTAATTTTTGAAAAAAAAATCTGGTCTATAGCCAAATTTGGCTAAATGTCCTTGTCGTTTGATTACCAGTTTGGCTACATCAAAAATTTTGAAAAGAAAAAGCCCGGTCACTTTGAGAACTTCAATTAAGCTAAATTATTTTCAAATGATCAGAAATTTTCACAAATGAATTACTCCCTTACAATGTACATGCCTTGGGGGCATTTATAATTTATACCTGAACAAAATTTGGAGTCAAAGTTTTGTTATAAAATCAAATTTCAATACTCAAAAGTTTTCAGAGCTTAAACTTTCATCAAAGCATTAAATTTGGCAAATGCTTTTTCTGATCTCAACCATTATTGAAACCAAATATGGAAATGGGTAGAATACTCTTATTAGAACAATTCAAATCTCAAATATTCTCAGTTTTAAAGTATTTCATCCATGTACTATCCAATAAAAAAATTTCATCAATAGCTTTCATCCATTTTTCATTAACAATCTTGATTGCATTTTGAGTTGCATCACTTTGCCACAATCTTTTTAGTCCAAATTGATTACCATAGGATTTTCATGAAAAGCAATTTTTCATTGTATGAGAGCACCCTACTACACAAGGGGCATTTTGCAAAGTGGAATGCCCACTAGCAAGGTAAATATGGTGAAGGTACAAATACTATGCAACCCAATACACTAGATAAATGTATGTTCGGTGAAGATACATCTAGAGGCTTCATTAGTATTGTCCATGTATTATATAGAATGGGCAAGCCCATGACCATTATGTGTAGTAAGCTTCTAGATGAGCATGTGGGCACACCCAACAAAATGGTGAGGGACACACCCATTCTCTAACTTAAAGGGCTTTTGTTTCAAGTTTTTGAAAAAGGATGATTATATTAAAGTATAGTCCGTGACAAGGATGATTGACTATTATGTTAAATTATGGACAAGAGAGCAAGACATAATTAACAACCTTGGGAGATTGCATAATTTGTGAAACCCTCAAAGGTGGCATGATATTCTATGAAAATCCTTTAGATCACAAAATGTCAACAAACATCACTTGAATGATATAAACATATGTGACATTATATTATTATTACATTGGTAATTGCTAAAAGCACGAGAAGCTTGTTGTTAAGCGATCAAATTGCGAATGCCCTTTGGAACAATAACATTTAACCATGTGGTCAGTTTAGGCAGCTTCTAGAACTAGTGGTACCAATTAGTACCTGGTTTCATGGAAGTGAACTTTCCAAGGTTTTTGGTCTCTTATGGATGGCCCTCCTTTCACATCCACATCAAAGGGAGGGTTCAGGGTTTAGCCTTTGGCCAAAACAAATTTCACGTGTTCATGATCAAATGAATGTTGATTCATGTGACAATCAAAGGAGGGTTTAGGGTTTAGCCTTTGGCCCCAAGAAAATCTCACATGTTCATGATCAAATGAATGTTTGATTCATGTGACAACATAATTAACCAAACCCATTTTGGAAACTAACTGTGACTACTACACACAAAAAAAAAGTGTGGTGATTTTTTTTAGTGAACCATGAAAACACCTTACCTTGCATAAAAAGCTTGCGGCCATTACTAAAACATAATTGCTTGCCTCCACGGGCATTACTTTTTTTTTTGGTAAAGCTTGTCATCCTTTTTTTTTCATATGATACCGTGAAGGTATCCCAGTGGTTACCCACCAAATATCACAAGATCCTTATATATATATAAATATAAATAATTGCCTGCAGTTTTTATGCCATGTAAAGCCCTCAGGAGTGGGCTTTACCAGATTCGGACCTATGCTTGGCTCCACCTCAAAGGACCTTTATTCCGATGAAACCAGCCCTCATGGGCTTTACCTTACATAAAAAACAAGACCATATATATATATATATATGCATGCATCAGAACCATACCATATATATAATATCTAATTCAAATGCTAGAATGCCGTATATTATTTTTCAAAACCCAGTTATATTTTACTAAAATAAAGGACAAAGCAAAAGAATATCTGAAAAAAATTTAAGCCAATAGCTGATTAGTAGTAGGACATCATGTCACTATTCTTTTTGAGGTAATGGGTTCAAATCAAAATAATTCTGGAGAAATTGGAGTTTGAATTGATGGGAAATAAAAGTTTGCATCCTCTTAGTTGATCTGAAAAGACAATTTTGGGTGCATGCTAGTTCTTTTTATTTTTTTGGGGAGTGGTTTGCCATCTAGACATATGTTGTGTATTTTGTGACTCACTCTGGTTCAATTTGAGTTTTTAATGTTTCCTAATCTTTCAATAATGAGGCATTTAATTTAACATTTCCTAGTCGGGAAATGTTAAATTCAGACTCAGAAACCCTGATTTAGCCTAGGGATATCTATAATGATCAAACCCTGCCAATCAAATAAAACCAAAGCACCCAAAAAAGGGCCGAATAGGAGGAACAAAATGGAAGGACTCACATCCAAGAAGACAAAAGAACCACCTAAGAGGGCAAATGACAAGGGGAACATCAAGTTCCCGAACCCCCTCTTCTCGCGAGAAGCATATCAAACAAAAGAACCGTCTAAGAGAGAGAATGACAAGGGGAACATCAAGTTCCCGAACCCCCTCCTCTTGCAAGAACCATATCAAACAAAAGGACCACCTAAGAGGGCGAATGACAAGGGGAACATCAAGTTCCCAAACCCCCTCGTCTTGCGAGAACCATATCAATTTCTTGTAGAACAAGTGGCTCATCACCTAATGGCAAGTTCAAACCAGCAACAAGTTAGAAAATAAGAAGCAAGCTGATCACCTAATGCCTCTGCACCTAATGGCAAGTTCAAACCAGCAACAAGTTGGAAATAAGAAGCAAGCTGGTCACCTAATGCCTCTGCACCTAATGGCAAGTTCAAACCAGCAACAAGTTCAAAATAGGAAGGAGCTCATCACCTAATGGCTCTGCACCTTATGGCAAGTTCAACCCAGCAACAGTTACAAATGGGAAATGTTCTATGAAGTCCCCAAATATTGAACTTGCCCCTTCAAAGTCAAATGCACCTGATGAAGTTAAATGAAACTAAATTGTTTGTGGAGAATGCTACATACCTCATAATGAGCTCTTGCCAGGCTCCTCTATGTATGTGGTCTACTTAACCACTTAAATTATATTTTAAAACCTAGCTTAAGTGGTGATGTGTGTCAACAATTAATAAGGAAAAAAATTGTAAGCAAAAAAATTGCAATCAATTAAATAATCACCTTGTCTTGATTAAAATATTTAATTTTCTTGGGGCAAGATTAAAATATGAACAAACATTGTTCCATTTTTTCAAGCCAAGTTATACATTTATACAAATCTAACTTTGTAGAATTGATTGAAACAAACTTGAGATTTCTGCAAAAAAATTTGTAGTGGTAACATATTGACATGCTTTCGAAAAAGCATGGCCAAAATAACTACCCTCAAAGCTTTCATCCAAACCAAGGATTTCACATTTCACAATAAATTTCAAATCAACTATCATAATATTTTAACTTGAACCCTCATCCTTAACATAGGCAATGATTTTGTTTCTTAACCCATATTGATAATTTTTTTGTCAAACTATCGGCCAATGCTTGCCCAATAGTTTTTTTTGCCTTAAAAATAATAATTAATAATTACATGTTTAGGTTGTCAATCATATCCCAAAAATAATTTGAACAAATATATCATGTGCTCCTTTGGAAATTCACAAGACAAAACTTGTTGTGGTAGAAATATAATCTGTTAAGTTTGGCAAAACATATACTTGTTTCATTTTTTCCACGAAGTTAAGTAATATCGTGTGAAAAAACTGCTTTTTAAAAGGGAAGACAACTTTAAGACACAAATGCAATATTAAATGTTTAAATTATATATTTTCAACAAACTACAATGGTAGGTTATTTTTCACAATTAGAAGGCCAAGGTCTTGCAGAAAGTCCTTTTTGAAAAGTTATTTTATAACAAAAAAACCAAAAATTGCACTTCCTAGGACATTTGGCCTTTTCTTTGCAAGTTGTTTCTCAACACTTTTTATTATTCCATTGTTAATTCCTTCTTAAAAAAAATTTGCAATCATACAATGATATGCATCTACATGTTTTTTCAGAGTAGTTATACCATAAGTCTTATAATAGGTTTAAAAATATTTTCTTTCTTTAGTTCTTGGATTAAGAACATTTACAAGATCAACATAACATAGAATGCATCTCATGACTTTATGACTTACTCCTTCAACCTCTTTCTTGTCATTCATGGAATAAAATGCCCAACATAAAGCATTTTTATTATGGCCTTTCCAAAAAAAAATTCATTATTTGTTCCCCATTTTTTTTTAACTTTGTTGTTTTTTGTTTGCACATTTCCATTTTTTGTTCTCTCCACATATTTTCCAATGTTCATTTCATTTTGATTAGTTTCATTTTCGTCAATCAAAATTACATTATCATTTTGATTCAACTCCCCTGTTTTTTACCAAAATATTACTTACCATGAAGAAGAAATTAAAAATAAGTATATATATTCCCAAAATAAGATTATGGTTATTTATGATATAAAAATCAATAAAAAAAATGACCCAAAAAAAAAAGAAAAAAAAGAAGATGCAATGTGCTAAAAGAATACACAATGCAAATGTGCAAATGAAATGCAATGTGTAAAATTAAATGTACAATGCCCAAATAATTCTTGCACACAAAATAAAAACACCTCAATCAAAATTACCCAAAAAATAACATGGATAATGTTTTGAAAAAAATCATCAATCAACAAACATTTGGGGAAAAAAACTTCACCTTCAAGTTTGGCCTGAAGAAGTTGAATTTGGAAAATTACTCCCACATTTGCAAAAACATGAAGGGAGGAGTACCAATCTAAAACATGAGGAGCAAAAGTAGTGTCAAAAAGGAGTAGCAACAACATCAATAATAAAAAGGTACTTGAAACAAGAGCAACAGTGTTGATGAGGAGCTGTGTTAAGTAAAAACAACATCATCAACAAAGAGCAAGGAATAAGAGGGTTAGTAGTGTTGATGAAGAGCAAGGAATAGGACGAGTAGCACCATCAATGAACAACAAAAAGTAGGAGGAGTAGTAGTGTTGAAGAAAAGTAGTAACATTGACAAGGAACAAATAATAGGAATAATAGGAGAAGTAGCATCATCTAGAATGAATGTTGTCGAACAAGAATAACATCAAGGAAGAATAACAACATCAACATTGTCAATAACAACATAAAAAAAAAACAATAGTGGTAACACAAACAACACAAGCAAAATCAACAAAACAACTAATCTAAGCAATCAACAAAAAAGAAAGCAAAAAACTCAACACACAATTTTTTTAAAAGAACAAAAGCCCTCCTTTACATAATCTTTTAGTGAGCGATGTTGTTTATTCATTAAACTTTAAATATAACTACTGATTAAACCCTAAATCTAACTATTGATTAAACATTAAACCTTACTAACTATTGATTAAACATTAAACCTTACTAACTATTGACCCCTAAATCAAATTAATTTTAAACCTTGAAACCTAAGACCTTGACCTTGAAATTTTTTAATACTCGGTCAAGATTTTAATAAAATATAAATATATTTTTTATTAGGGTTTCAAAAGCTTGATTTTCACTTTACATAAAACCCTCCAACCAAGTTTCATAAAAGGTATCATTCAACACAATACCTTAAGGAATTCAAAATTGAGAACCAGCTTGAAACCTTGGTGAATTCTCACAAAAAATTTATACCCACCCAACACTAGTCATAACACCAACTTAGGGTAGAGTTAGCATCATGAGTGAATGGTACTTAAGGCTATGTCGAGGAAGAAACGACATTTAGTTTCCATCCTTCTTGAGTCCTTTGCCCAAAAATCCAATTCAAATTCTAGAGAATGGGAAATGAACCTTCAAAAATTTACAACTCTAGTTTACCTACAATAGGTGACAAGTGACAACCAAAACGTTCAATCCCTTTGATCAAAAAGTTTTCCAAGTTGGTTGGTTCTCAGCTGGTAGACAAAATATTTTTATCCCAACCCAATTTTTTTTATTGCAAATTTTCTCCAGTTGGAGACATATTTTCAGAAATTGAAAAAAAAAAAGGGTTTTATTTGGGGTTTTTGATTGCCAAATTTCAGTTTTTAAAAAATATGCCAAAATTCTGCATCAGGTTCTAACTGGTCACCAACAACATAGAATGATGCTTAAATGTTTTTACTTTATCCTTTGTAAAGTCAAATTTGGCTAAATCAGGTTACAAATTATTGCATTTCATCCTACATCACAGATTTTATAAAAATTATTTAAAATTTATTTAAAATTTAGTAAAAAATTATTAAAAAAATTTATTATAAAATAAAATTAAATATTAAAAAAATATTTAAAAAAAAAAAAAACTGGCTAAACCAGTCAGTCACCAGGCTTTAAGGTCTATTTTGCTAGGTTCACCCTCACCATTTACCTGAGAGAACCAGCTTGTAGAGGGCCCATTCTTGAGTATCAAATGGTGATAGACAGACCCACCCAAATGGAACATGTACAAACTAGGTCCCACACAGGGCACCACGAACATGGGCATCATCTATATTGGTTCCTATGTGAGGCACTTTCTACACAACTTACACAACAAGAGCTTCCTCTTTGACCCAATTTTCTATGGAACTTAAGAGAGAGCACAAGAGTTTCCTCTATGATGCATTTTCTTTGGAACTCACACAAAAACATGAGTTTCTTCTTCTATGACCCAATTTTCTATGGAACTTACACACAACACAAGAGTTTCCATTATGATGGCATTTTCTTTGGAACTTATACAAAAACATGAGTTTCAATGACCCAATTTTCTATGGAACTTACACAGAACACAAGAGTTTCCATTATGATGGCATTTTCTTTGGAACTTACACACAAACATGAGTTTCTTCTTCTATGACTGAATTTTATATGGAACTTACATAACACAATTTGTTTGACTATTTTTTAAGATTCAATACTTTCCTTTGTAATTAATTAATTAATTAATTTATTTATAAAATTTCAAGATTTCTGAAAATAATATGATTAATGTTGAAGCTGCCAAGGTAGTAAGGTAATTGATCAACCCTCTCTTCTATTGGTCACAGCCCAACATTACCAAAGGCAAAGAACAGAAAAGAGAAACATGAGTTACTTGTGTAGTGGTGGCCAAGTGATTTTTATTGTGTTGAACTTTTGCCATTTGGCGAAAAAAAATGAATTATTAATGTTGAATATTGCCAAATTTGGCAAAATATTCTTATGGATGATCACCACTTGAGCACCATCTCTAGAAATACTAAACAACAAAATGAACAACAAACACACAATTTTTGGTTCAATGAACAATGAACCAAATGACCCAACTTGGGGCAAACAACAGCACGTGTGCATGCACCCGAGGACTCAAGAGGGGATAGTGGGGTTTCCTAACATGCAATCACAAAGTGTTGATTGCCAAGTTATTCTCAATAGCATCACACTTTATTTCATATCCTTTGCCCAAAGTTGTACTCTTGTAATCTACCTAGGCCAAAGGAAAAGTGTACAACTTTATTTTTTTAATTATTTTTTTCCCCCTAATTGTGAAAATTAATTTATTGATGATGGGTCAATCAAAGAGTGCCAATCATTAAAAGATGCAATTAAACTTTGGGTGTTAATCACAATTAATAAGTATAAATCACACAAATTATTATCCACTATTGGCACAAATTATATTGTTTTTGAAAATATAAAAAATTTCAAAGATAAAATTCTCAAAAAGAAAATTATTATTATTTTGAATAAAATGAAGAACCTTTTGAAATATTACGGCGTTTAAAAATGGAATCTTCAAAATTGATTAAATATTTGGCAAATATGTGTAGTAGGCACCAAGGTACTAATAGGGTACCAATATTTTTATTATATTTTTATTAAGAAAAGGAATCTTGAAAATGAATTAATTATTCAGCAGATGTGTCCTGAAACTACCCCTATAATAATTTTTAAAAAAAGGGTATTCCATTTCAATTCTTTGAGGTTCAAAATCTACTAAAAACTAGCCTCAAAAAATAAATAAATAAATAAAAATCACTCAATGAAGTTACTATAAACTATAGATTATTATTGTGGGCTCACCCCACCCCCAAAAAAAAGGGGGAAAAAGAAGAGGAAAAAAAGGCTGTATCACTCACTACCCCAACTAAAGGGCGGTTTGTAAGTACAAGCACAACAGTATCATTGTTGTGAGGGGCTTTCCTAAGTACTTTGCGTGATTGCCTCTCTTGGTTGCTTGGTTGCTTCCTCTCCTTCTTCTCTTTTGAACTGCAACTTGCATCAATTTTGTTTTGTTCATTTTATTTTTTTCCTGAGGTTGGTAAGGAGGAGAAGGAGGAAGAATGATGATGATGATGATGAGGAGCACAAGAAGAAGAAGATGACTAGTTGGTGTTCATTGCTGGTAAGTTTTAAGCAAATTTGTGAAAGTTTTGTTTTTTGTTTTTGTTTTTTTGTTTTGGGTCGGTGGGGAAGACGTTGGAGGCTTCTTCTTCTTCTTCCATCTTCTCTTCTTTGGATCCTCTTTGTAGTTCTGGGTTGTTTTAATGTCTGGAATTGTGTCAATTTTGTGCAGCTGCTTCTTTTGAGTGCTTTGGATTTTGCAGTTGCCAGCTTAAAGATCATGTTGTAATCTTTGCTTATCTCAGTAGTACCCAATACTTCCATGAGTTTTTCAAGTTCCTGGATTTTCTGTCTTAGACCCATCTCTCTCTCTCTCTCTCTCTCTCTCTCTCTCAGTTGCAGTGCCTTTTTGATCTTTCTCAAAGTGTCAGAGACCTCAAAATCTGGAGGAGTAATAAGAATTCTTCGTTAAAAAGTGCCTGAAAATTCAAAATCTAAGCTTCACTTTCTTTCTTTTGGGGTTCTTTGTTGTTGACAGGTTGTCAGGTCAGAGATGAGAATGCTGATGACGAGATTCATCAATTGCAGCAGCAGATGGGCAGCATTTGAATTCTTTGCATTGGATCAGAGACTTGGGAAAAGGGGATAATGATGTTGTTGTTATTCAATATGTCAAATACTGTAGTAGTAGTGCAGGGTAGCCAGTGTGCTGCAACTCTCCTCCTGGTCAAGGAGGTTGAGCTGCTGCTGCTGAGTAGCTAGCATAGCTAATTTTGTGAGATGATTTTTACAAAGACCCAGTACTCCTCTTATTCTCCGCATCATTCTTCTTCTTCTTTCTCAGTAAGAGACTTAGGGTGTAACTCTGGAGGCGGTGGTCCAGCATATTTGTTGCCCTTCATGATGATGATGATGATGATCCGGTCTTCTTCTTCTTCTTCGGCGTTGGTGCTAGTTATGGAGGTTTTAGTATTATGGGCATCTGTAATCAGAGCAGCTCAAGCTCGATCTACAGTGATGAGAGCAACACAAGCTCCAAGTAGTAGTAGCCAAGGGGATTGCCCTCTTGATTTCACGGTTTTGAGCAACTTCCCTTACATAGTTCAACAGGCGCGTCTTCCAGTCATGGACTTGCAATGTATAGTTCTACTCAATGCACTGCAACTGGTGCTTTCAGTGTACTTGAAACAGACAGGTTTCTTTCTCATCCCTACAAATACAGAGGCAGATTGCTTAGCGGCTTTCAATTCTGAGCTTCAGTCAATGGGGGCTGTGAACAGTGACATTGGGGCATTGTGTGGTTTCAATTTCTCACAGACAGCTCGAGGGCAAGATAATTGCCAGGGAATCCAACAGGTTTCAGATCTCAAGCGGCTTGCTGACCCTGCTAAACTGGTTTCTCTGAACCAATCTTGTGAGGGGGTGCTTGGGAATGCAAATGGTAACAATGAGCTTTGTGGTGGTTGCATCCGTGCAGTTGGGGTGCTGACCTTGGATTTAGAATCAGCTGGAAATGGGTCACAATCGGGATGCCAGAATTATTCTAGCATGTTTGCTGCAGGGATTGTGAATTTGGCAGGTCCTAGTGACACATACACTGCGGACTGCCTTTTCGATATATATACAATTCAAAACAATCACCGAAGCCTCACCATTCTCTATATTGTGATTGGAGTAGTAGCTGTGGGAGTTGTAACTCTGGGTGTTTCATTGTTCTTCTATTTCCGGCTGCGGAAGAGGAGACACAAGGAGCAGAAGGATTTCATCAAGCATACTACAGAGCTTCTGCAAGGTCCAATGAATTCTACTGGGGGTCTAGTTTGGTTCACAATGGATGAAATCAAAACCGCAACGCACAACTTTTCCCGGGAGGCAATTATTGGGTCTGGTGGATTTGGAAATGTGTACAAAGGGATGCTGAAATCGGGGTCTGAAATTGCTGTGAAGCGCTTCAAGAATTGTACACCAGCAGGTGATGCAGAGTTTGTTCATGAGGTTGAGATGATTTCAAGTGTCCGGCATAGAAACCTAGTTGTTTTGAGGGGTTGTTGCATGGCTCCAAGTGGTGGAGGGATTGAAGGTCATCAGAGAATTATCGTGTTTGATTACATGCGCAATGGGAGTCTCAAAGACTACATCTTCAATACAAATAAGCCAAGCTTAGATTGGCCAGCCCGACACAACATTGCAGTTGGCATGGCACGAGGAATTGCCTATCTCCATTATGGAGCCCAGCCTGCCATAATCCACCGTGACATCAAAGGAAGTAATATCCTCCTTGATGAAAAATTTGATGCTTGTGTGGCAGATTTTGGACTTGCAAGGTTCACACCTGACGGCAAGACTCATATTTCGACAAGGGTAGCTGGAACTTTTGGGTATGTAGCCCCCGAGTATGCCTTGTATGGGCAAGTTACAGAGAAGAGTGATGTCTACAGTTTTGGTGTAGTCCTATTGGAGCTTATTAGTGCACGGAAGGCAGTTAATTCCGAAACCAGTTTTTCTCTCATTACAGATTGGGCATGGACATTAATGAAGTCAGGGAACTGGACCCAAATCCTTGATGAGCGGATGGATACTAAAGGTTGTGGAGATGACATAAAGCAATTTATCTTATTGGCACTGTTGTGTGCTCATCCACAAGTTAACTGTCGGCCAACTATGAGTGGAGCACTAACCATCTTAGAGGGTCACCAACCATTGACCGAGATTCCAGATCGCCCATTGCCCTTAACATCAGAGAGAGATGAGATTGAGAGTGCTGTTAGGTCATCACAGCAGCTTTTTAGTGATGGGGGATTTCAACCCTATACATCTGGCTCTTCTGAAGGGAACACTGCTTAGTAGCAAAAGGAAATTTCTCAACAGTTCAAGCTTTTGGATTATCAATTTATGTATTAAGCGTCCTATTGAAGAAGCAGAACCTAGACACCCATTCAACAGATTCTCTTCTCAAGAAATTCTGCTAGATTTTGGTATTCATCAAAGTCCTTGTACACTAATTTTACACAATTCTTCATTAGTTGGAAAGTCCAATGTTATATCTCACTTTTTTCCTGATGATAAACCCTGCCCGTTGCTGCTATGTAGGAGTTACTATTCAGTTTTCATTTCATTTCAAAAAGTTTTGTAGCTCAAATTCCAAGTAACGCACTTTGACATCAAAGTAAATAAATTGCGAACTTTGAGTATGTAAATTTTAGTGATTTTTAAATCAAAGAAATAATCAAATTATCTAACTTTGATCTGCATTTTTGAGATTCTATTGTCTCTTATAGAAATGGATTTTGATTTGAATTCAATAACTCGACCTGTTGTTCTCCTTTGTTCCTTTTTTGTTGATAACTTTTTCTGTTGTGTTTGCATGCATGCTTTTCAAATTTGTGTGACTATGTCATACAATCACTCACCATTTTAAATGAGAGGCACTTCCTCATGAAATCCAACTTTCTTCCAAATATAATGAAATGTTGTGCAAGGAATCACTTTGGATCAAGAATCATCAAACTATGTGACAAAGGCATAGCATGATAAATATAGATCCAATTTCTACAAAACCCAATTGAACATTGTTGGACATTTTGGGATAAATCCAATCTCAAGTTGGACATTTTGGGATCTTTAGAATCACATGCATTGGAAATAGGGCATGCTCACTACCAAGGAAAGCTAAATGTCAAATCACCAATGAGCATCAAATAGCATATATCAAAACTGAAACTAGAATCACATGCATGCAAGAAATGGCTGATGCACATTTCTGCGTGATTCCAGTCATGCTAATAGTCATGTATTGGGTGTTTGGTGTTCTATTTTCCAGCTTGCAATACCCTACTAGTACTACCTTGGCATATTCCTCACTAATTATATTATTTTCGGAAATGTTGAAATATTCAAATTTTGTTTTTTTCTCAAATAACAAAAAAATTGTGAAGAAAAGTATTGAATCTTCATAAATATTCTATTTGTCAAAATGATAATTTCTAAATTAGTTAATTATTAGACAGACATGTGTCAAAGCTACCAAGGTACTATAACACTAGCTTTAATTTAAGATTGAAATAAAGGTCTCACATTGAATCCACTTGACTCCCACACTTAGTGTGAGAGAGGGTTTGATTTCCTTTGGCTCATGTGGTGCTTTGGACCCATTTCTAACTTGATTCACCTTGTTTTGCTTCAACTTTCATTGCGAGCTCAAGAATAGGGTGGCAACAAAAACACATTGTTAGGAGGTCTTGTCTATATGTGTTGGACTGCCACTTGTTGCTAGCCCATGATACTTTGTCAAAATATGATGTGAAAAAATAAATTATGTTCGTTTTCAATAATTTTTTTGGTGATTGTTGTCAGCTATGATATTTGAGCCCTTTAGACACTTTAGACTTTTGGAAATATATTTTTATTTTAATTCTTTAGCCCTGATATATTTGTCCTTCAGAAATATTTTTGTTTTTAGTCCTAATTTCGGGAATTAATATTGTTTTTTCTAAAGGTTAGTCAATGATTAATTATTTTCTGTGCTTAAAATTGCCTTGTAATTGCTTATCTTGTGCTTCCTTTTTTAATGTTTTATGCTTGTAGTGTATTAATAATAGGTTCAATATATTGCCTTGCTTTCATTCTGGGTTTTTTTTCCCCCTCTTTTTCTTATTTCCAATATTTGTTTGAATCTGCCTTTAAAAACCTCATATTTGTAAAGACCTCATAGGACTTTCATTTTAATGTTTTAAAAAATATTTCTAACATTCATAAGGTATTTATTTTTATTTAAACCCGTGATACCCAGTGGGTATCCACCAAGTATATGGGAAAACAAGAAAGGTGAGCATTTCACAAAAAAAAAACATTTCCTAGGACAAGGCATTTCATTTTTCAAAATGCTCACCCTTTGCAGAGGAAAATTACAAGCTATAACATGCCCTCCAACTACAATTAAATTTGAGATTGACATAAATAATGATGAACTATTGAAAACCATATCGGAACATAACAAGAGGAAAAAATAGTTTATCGTCGCTGGTAGTGCAAAGTAGTAATGGAGCCATAATATATTAAGTTTATGAAAGGTGAAATTTTCCTCAAAGCCATTGACACCACAAAGGCATGACATAAAATCAACCTGGAATCTCATCGCATCTACCACACCATTTTCCAAATCCTCAAATAGTGGAAGCAAACTCACAATTTTGGTCCAATTATCAGCATCATCTCATTGAACAAACACTGAGGATCAACAATGAAAAGTAAAATGCAAACTTTCCACATTCGCAATAAAAACAACAGTAACCATGACATTAGGATTTGACCAAATAATCTCATGTACAGCAATGATCTCCGAAGTTTCTATAATTTGAACTACCTATTTGTCCCTGTGGGATTCCCAATGTGAGAAAAGGAACAACTTCAGACTATGACTATATCTATCCACCCAAGTGGGAAATTAGACAGTTAATGTGCTAATAAAGAGGGAAATTTTAGTTGCTCTTAACTAAACCACTATTCATCATAATAGGAATTCAAGATGGTCCCAGTAGAATTCTAAAGGAAACTGAGATGGATGTTTCGCATTTGGTGTTGATCCTCATTGGCTCTAATGTTCAACACCATCATCTCAGGTATATACATGTTAGAGATGTTGTATAAGTTCTTCCTAGAGGATACATGAAAACAGAATATGGGCCATCTTTCTTGTTCAGGGGAAGAGTATTAGGTTCCCATGCCCAAAATTTCAATGATGTGATAAACTGTGTTACCGTCTGCTGCTTATCTCCATTTGTGGAATTTCCTTGTTTCCTCTTTTAGCATGTCCATTTCCATTCCCATCCTAGAGAAAACATAAGATGTCATCAGCAGAGGTGATCAATCACAGGATAACACAATTGTTCTCATGATAGGACCAAGGAAGTGATACCTACACAGACTGAAGCTTCAAAATACATCAGAAATGACACAATAGGATTAGTGTTACTTTTAGAGCACATTGTTTGTTTCAACCTTCCAAATCCCTCTTTAAAAGGCTCATACTGATTGGTTGTTTATGTCCAGAATGCCAACTTTAGGAGGGTCATGTAATGGAGATTGAATGGAGATCCTCCAGTTGCACATTAGAGAAATTATCACTGTCTGAGCTACTTGTTGACTAGAGTACATTGCAACCAACCACATAAATTGTTTTACGAAGGAAACCATCTAGAATTTTCTTTTTGGCTAAATGAACATATTGTCAATTCACAAACATTATACTGCAAAAATCTTGTAGCAAAGAGCTGGTTGGGGTCTCTTACAGAGGAGGAAGATGGAGAAGTGGCGGCAGACTTTGAGATTTCAGCCACAACATAACTTTCTATTTCGTCAGCTTGGCTTAATGTATTCTGCTTATGGAGCTGCTGCACAAACTTATTGTAGCACACAAAGTTTGGCTGGTGTGTTGATGATACAAGACGAGCCCACATGCGGTCTGCAATATTCACCTGTCGTTGTGTTGCTGTTACTCTCTGCAGGAAGGAACAAAAAGTTGTGTTAGACAGAAGGTGATGAGGAAAAGGAGCACAGGGAATGTATCTCCAAAAGGGAAAAACCGTGCTGTTCACCATGCTGTGTATCGCTAGTTCATTGATGGTCAAACAACTAAGTGCTAATTAGTTGTGAAAATTCTGGAACACCGATTATGGAACTGGCAGGATCCTTCTGAATGCCCTTCCAGAAGGATTGAACACTGTATGAGTAGCCATCAAAGAAATTTGTAGAGAACTTACACTGATAGGAATGTAGCAATGACGATTATTGACAGGGCCAACTGTAAAACCACAGTACCCTGCCATTGCACCATGGATGGCACTGTGGGCCAGAAGGGTGCAGTAGACATTGTCTGATGCATTACTTGGGATAGCTCGAACCATGTATGTTGGATCTGTACCACCATACCAAGAAACTCCTCAAACATTATTCTAATAGGTCATTGATTACTTGCCAAAGATAGCAAGCAAATTGCTGAACAGTAGCCTTTGAGCACTTCATTTTACCTATGTACTTCAAGTTGAGGGGCTCTTTGAATTCCTTGACAAAATGATCCTGCGCAGAGAACAAACAAAAGTCAAGAGCTGATTGAACCTGATAGAGGTTTGCAACAGGGATAATATAGCCCAACAAGTGAGAACAACCGATTATTCCACAAAATGATTGTTTAAGTTTTATTTGGCCCATAAGTCATGAATGTCAAAGCTCTCAATGCTCTCTCCTAGCGGGAATATCACAGGGCAGTTGAAAAATTGCATACTTTCAGCTTTTGGCAGAGCCAAAGACCAACATCGAGAAGCAAGCGGTTTCCAGATGCATCACTGAGCTTGTCCAAGGAAGCCACACTCTCTGCTATCAACTCCTGGCCCGCACCTTCTGCCACCACAATTACCATGTGTCCATTTTCACGCAACCTTTGCTTTGCAAACTCATTCAGACCACCAGGTCCATCTAAGTAAAAGGGCACTTCTGGTATCAGGCATAAATCCTGCAAATCACAATATAAGTCACCAGTAGTAAGGTCAACATCTATGGCAGATAATTTCTAAGCAAGAAGGAAAACCATTCAATTGTTTCTTCTTACAAAGCAGAGAAGAAAGCAACAGTTACTCTTTGAAAGGGAAAAAGAGAAAAAACCAACCAGTATCCAAATTACAAAAGGCCAAGATAGACTCACACAAAGAAAGAAAGACAATTGCATTATCCACTGCAAGACTAAGAAAGAAGGTTATCCTTATAAAGCTTGAAGAGCTAATGGGACAACATTACAACACATGGTAACTCAATCAGAAGAATGGATATATAGAATGGTTAGAAGACTTGAAGTTCAGAGAGAAGGAACCAACCACATCACGACTACCAAGCGTGGCATGCATTGCAATATGTCCTGCACCAAAAACTTACATGAATTAGTCTTGATACCAGCAGTACCTCCTAAGCATCCATTTTGCAAAATGGTAGAGCATGTTTAAAACAAAGTGTCTTTTCATCAAGAAAATGAAATAGCTAGATAATGGGAAGCACGCACCACTGTGACGTCCCATAAGCTTGACCAAGCCAATACCATTCTGTATGCTCTCTGCTTCAACATGTGCTGCATTGATTGCACGTTGAGCCTCTTCAACTGCTGTGTCAAACCCAAAAGACTTGTCTATGATCTGTGAACCCCAGCCCATTCCAAAAAGCTGATTGAGGCCTTTGTGCCATTCAAAAAAAATAAAATTCAATGCATAGAAAAGATATGTTAGAGAAACGCTAGGTGATCCCTGACAACAGTCTACTGAGGTATGCATGCATTTTGATGCTCTGCATGGCAACCTTATAAGACCCACAATTTTGACACATTTATCTTTCTCTCCACTTTATTCAAAGTGTTCTCAAATATTTTATGGAATGCACCTTATTCTTCCAACAAATGCAGGGGGAGGTTATGTGTTCAAATTCAGAGTTTTCAGCTGGAACAGTGTGATTTTTGGTTTGGTATGTGTTCCAAAGTAGTTTGGAGAAGACTCCGCCAAACCATACATTCTGCAAGATCTATTCAAATGAACAGTCGCCTTATTTGCAGAATATGACAGAATCTGCCAATAGTCAATGCCAATATCCCAAAACTTTGGCACATGGTCTTCAAAGCTTTTGGATATGCAAAATTTTCTATAACAACTGAACCTTACAATGGAACTGCCAATCTGAAGGAAACAATGTTGAAGTATTGAATCTCAGATGGACTAATAAGTGGATGGGCCACTTACTTCAATGTCATTATCAATTGTCTTTGGAATACCTGCAACCACCACCTTTAATCCCCGCCTCTTGCACTCCTGGAGTTTAAAAATGCACCAAAATCCCACCAACATTTGTGATGAGTTTCAGAGTCTTCCTATTCAGATCCTTCACCTGGAAGAATATCTGAATCAAGAAATAGCCATAATACAGCTACACAAAATGTGATTCTGGTCATAATAGCTTGATGGTACCATCTCCTTGAGGCCAGGAATGTCTTACTGAAGCATCTGTAAACAGAATGCCAAGAACTTGCTCATGAAGCTGGCATACAAAGTGCCCTAAACAAACTTGATGCTGGGCAAGTGAAAGCATAAGCAAATCATGCACCACAAAGAGGGAAAGTGCATGCCTCATGAATCAGATTTGCTCCTCTCTGAGTGCCATCACCCCCAATAATGTAGACCTTCATAATAACAGAACACAACAATTATGGTCAGTTTCCCTAAGGTGTTGGTCTGTAGGTATGCAATGTGAAAATAGCTGGATTGCAAGTAGGAAAGTGACTGCTGTATTGAGTTTTATGCCAAGAACTGGCTCACCTGATTGATACCACGGTGTTGAATGGAATCAACAATCTTAGTGGTGTCATGACCACCACGTGAGGTGCCAAGAATAGTGCCTCCCCGCTTGTGAATATCATTCACAAACTTGGGGGTCAAATCAGTAGTGTTCCGTGAATAGAAACCCCTGTAGCCTCCCTGCCAAGGATGCAACATCACTCAATCACTTTCTCCATATTTGGGTCTAGCCATGCCCCATCATGCCTACAGGAATTCTGAAAAGAAAACCAGAGTTTAATGTACTAACTGAAGTCTACTAAAACTCCAGATCTGCCTTTGAAGACAAATACCTCACCACTGAGAGAACAAAAGTATAAATACAAAAGTCTACAGTTCCAGGTCTGCTGTTGCAAAGATGTTTGGTCTCTCAAATCCTGTCATTCCCAAGTTAGTCCAAAGAACATGGCTCATCTACTTACTCTTATATTCAATTTCAGAGGATTTGTGCTGGAGGAAGTTAATTACATGAATGCCATAGATTTCTCGAACGCCATACTGAGTCCAGAGCCCACAAACTATCTCACGAATGACAGTGTTGAGACCAGGACACAACCCTCCACATGTTACAATGCATGCCTTCACTTCCTCTGGCCTGAAGTATATCTGCAAGTATTTAAAGTAGGACATTCAGAAAAAGCTTAACCTACAACAAAACATCTCTAGCAACATGTCCCATGGATATGAAACATTAGCACACTATTCCACACATCCAGAACTTAAGGTCTACCATCAAACTCTGAATTCACCACAGGCAAGCTAAAGGCTATAAGCATCTAAGCTTCCAGCTAAAATGACTTGCACTAACCGTTGGCTTACCATCAAGTCAACATCACAGCAGCTGCCACTCTCAGCAAATGACAGACAGGAAAGTGATGCTGGCAAGCTAAGATGAGCAAATCAAAGAGAGACAGCTTTTAGTTACTTGCTGGAATTTGTCTTGTGGCATTAGGATCCATGCCTGATTAGGAAAAAGCAAGAGGAGATTTGGAAAGAGCAGTCAGGACAGAGAAGAGTAACTATTGCTGTTATGCATGAAGCTTACAGTTAGCAAAAGAGTGAAAACTATTCTCTTTTGTCCAGAAAGTGCTAAATTGAGACCCTGCTTTTCCTCTCCACACACAGGAGTATAGTGTGGCAACCTGCCCTAAGAGAGGGACAAAGGGAGAACCTTGTCTCTGGGTCCAGCTCGTCGGAAGTGAATACCATCTCCAGCTGTGCTTAAGTTCACAACCGCCTGGTGCACACAAGACCATACTTAACCCACAATGTTCTGAAAACCAAAAAAATGAACAGTCTCACAAAACTCAATATAGTACTGCTTCTACTGTTTCCTCCATAGTATTGACAGAGATTACAAGAGAACAAGGACATATGGCTACATCAGATACAACCTCTGTAAAGCTATTCAGCCCAGGGGATTGGTTTCCTCCACAGTGAACATCATGTCACAACAAACATTTGTGTGACAAACAAAGCAGCCAGCTCTATAAACCCTACAGAAATGCTCTATGTACATCATGTGCTTATCGGAGCAGGAAAAGGTTGGCTTACATCTTTTGCAACCACATCTGTGTTTTCCACAAAATACTGCCTGCATTACAAGTCAGCCCATCCCAGAAGCCTGTTAAAAGTGTGGAACAAAGAGGTCTACAACTTGGTTTGTGGCATCATACAGTGAAGACAAAACATCTGGAAGAAGATGACAACTCTCAAGAAAATAGAAAAAGGAAGCACTTGCTAAGCTGACCATGTCCTTGCTAAATGAACTTTCTACTTATTCTGGAGTTGCATGTTCAACTTCTCATACAGAGCACTCGTAGCTAGGCAATTGGAAAAGAAAGGAGCGGTGAAATTTTCATGCTTGCCTCACAGCTGAGTAAGCAGGGTTGTGCTTCAAAGGATTTGCATATGTCTGCACATTGCACACAGAGCAGTTCATCACACCAGATTAAAGGACTACAAAAGCAAGGAGTTCAAAGAGGGACAGCTCTGACACCAGTCTTCTTGAAAATTCGAGGCAAAGCAATGCAATAGTCTGGAGATAGAGACTGAATTTGAGATTCAAGGACCGTCGGAGCTTCTATGCTAATAGGCAAACCCCAAAATAGCCGAGGAAATTGCTCTACAATTATCCTTTCGAGAACGCATCAGATTGTTCCGAGATAGAACTGTGACCATATTCTGGTGGCTAACCTCCTGATCGGCGATCACATTGAAAGAAAAACTGAAGCAGGAATGATATGGCATTCAGTTGATCCATTTGCTCTTTTCTTCCTACCTTGCTGGACAAAACAACATTCGGAACATCTACTATCATGGACATCAACGCCTCCAACGTCTCAACGCAAATCACAACTGCAATCTTCTCTCCAAAGATGCCACGAATTGTACGGACGGTCTTGTGCGAGGGAGAGAATTCGAGCCTTGAGCGACCGGCAATCAGATTGAAAGAAATAGAATTCAGTTGATCCATTTTCTCTTTCCTTCCTAGCTTGCTAGACGAAACGACGATCGGAACATTTACTACCATGGACATCAACGCCTCCAATGTCTCAATGCAAATCACAACTGCAAATTTCTCTCCAAAGATGCCACAAATTGTACGAGCGGTCTTGTGCGAGGTAGAGAATTCGAGCCTTGAGAGAGTGCGCAGGCTCTCATGACTGTTCATCGAGATTGTGTCTGAAAACCGACTGATAGACAAGGAGATCGCGAAATAGGATTGCAGAATTGCACAGGGGAGATAGGAAGAAAAGACGTGAGAAAGGGAAGAAGCGAACCGGGAGATCTGGCAGCCAGTCGGTGAGGTGAGGCACATCTTCCAAAACCGCACCACCGGAGCCTATTAGAATTTTGCTCGTTTCTGTGGCCTTCACAGACATGATCATCACCACCTTCCTCGAGTGTTGTTTGGACAAGGCCAATCCGGGAGGAGCTGCTACAACACACAAACGCTCATTCTTCAAGAAATCGCCACCACGAATCCATGAGCTACTTCGCAGTCTTCTATTATTATTCTCCTTTGCAATTTCCCCTCTACCTACGAGTCTCCAACCAGTTTTTGGTGACGAAGACGACGACAAAATTCCGCCACTTCTACAATCTTGTTCTCTCCACAATCCCGCACCAGCACCCTCTGGCAATACGCGGCAGCTGAGACAAGCCATGACCTCTGGAGCTTGCCTATTGCAAACAAGGCGTTATATCACACCGATCCAGACGTTGTCGAGCTCCCTGAATACGGCAGAATGCGTGACAGTTGCTATTGCAAAGCTCTGCTCTCAATGCAGCCCAGAACGCTCCGTTATTGCAACCGAAAACGCTCTTGCAGCACTGGATCGACGAGCAATTCCTTTTTTGCTCACGGGGGCTGACGCGCCAGCTGCTTCCCGGTCGCCCGAAGCTCTCTGTCTCGGTCTCGGTCTGTCTCTTCGCGGTCCGCAAATTTCTTTAAAGGAAGGCGGAAAGATGGCGGTTTCACAAGTGTCTGCTACGTTACTTATTCGTCAATGGCGGGCTGCTTTAAGGCTTTGGACATTTAGGCTTTTGCAGTACTCGATTTCTTTTTCTTTTCTTTTCTTTGTTTTGGGGTCACGGCCCTTTTAGGGGATGAATGGCGGCTCTTGAACCAGCATTTTTAACGTTATTTTGAGGCGATTTTTTTTAATCATTTGGCGGATTTTTTCCAAAAAATAATCTGTGAAATATTCCCTTTTTTTAAAATCGCCAAAAGTCGAAAAATTTCTTACAAATCGCCATGTTTCTATAGATTGTTCAAAGCCCATAGCCAGGATATAAAAGGATTCTAATAAATTTCTACTTTCATAGCTGGTCTACAGCTAAACATGGCTAAATCTCCTTGAGGATTTGCCAATGTGACAATAATATTCCATTGAGGGTCTACACAAATCGAATGCTTATATCAGAGTGATGTTTCCAACCTCAATTCACATTAATGAAAAATTACATCTTAAGATGTTTTTCAAAATTTGTGTCGTATATTATTTTTCAGTTTGAGTTAGGATGTTCTCCATCTTTCACATCTGACTTTGTAACAATTCAACTTGGACTTAGGTCCTCCGATGCTCCAAATTATTATAAGGGCACACAATTGGGTTGTTTATGTTAAAATTTGACAAGATTACATCATAATGAATTTGGTGTGTTCAGTGAAGTGTAAGGCCCCAAGAGGGCCCTGATGACACAAAGACGCTGAGAGACATCCATGTTTCAGGAATGCCCTCATCCATGAGTCTTACCTGACGTAAAAACCATGACTTCAACTTTCCATGCCCTCGGCCATGAGTCTTACCTGACGTACAATACGATCATGTGTTAAATTTGAATGTTGAGACAATATAAAAATGAAATGTGCCTTTGCGAAAAGGAAATATGCTTTGAACTTCTTAGGATATCTTACTTTTCAGCATTACTATATTAGATATAATAGAGTTATTCCAAGGGAAATTCGTTGATGTAAGGTGCCCTTTCAAATACACTAGGAAGTTTCTTAATTGCTTTATGTCTACTCCAGAGCCTCTAGTCAGGTGACAAGTGGCAAACACCCGTTTGTAGTAGTCAAGGTTCAACCTTCCCTTTAGTTATTTCTACTTTCAAATGTAGTTGTTTATTAGAGGTTGATACTAACCAACAAACCAGCAATTCCCTTTGGGAGAACTTACCACAATATGAAAATAAGACCCCAAAAATTGGTTATACTAGTCCTTAGGCCATGGGCTCTACTGGAATAATGTTGTAGGGGAGGTTCCCATACAAGTGGATTCTCCTGAGGGAAGGTCGCACCATGAGGGCACCGATCGAGAACACACAAGTATAGGAACCTCCATGTACCTAAAAATATCTTCTTTTTCTCTCCTCCATTCTTTCCTTCTTGTTTTTTTGAATTTTCCTGATCTGTCCCTTTCCTCCTTGTGTTTTTGAATTTTCCTGATTCTGTCCCATCAAAAAATCTTTCCATGGGAACATGGGAACATAGAAATATAGCAGGATCTCCCTCACTGCATAACTCCCTAGGGATCTTCTGCTGGGGGAGATCCCTCAAAATACAAAGAGAAATAGAAAGAGAGATTTTTACAGCCCGCACACAAGGCAAAGCTGAGTATGGGCCTGATTTCGCCTGATTTTGGTGCAGAGCAGGAAGCACCTAGTGGATTTTTTTTTTTTAAATTTTTTTCCCATGATGCCCCAGTAGATAACATCATGTCATGCATGTTCTCAAATGGGCATTTTGCAGGCTGTGTGACGAAAAGGAGGGGCGGATGAAGCCCTACACAAATGAAACAACGCTATCAGTAGTCAAAAGTTGAACAGGACAAAACTTTTGACAGGTGCTTGTGATGTGAAGTGTGGAGTTCCCGTGGCATTGTGTTCATGACTTTTGTTTCTTCCTTGTTATGAGAAAGGAAAGGCAGTTATTCACTATTGATGGGACTTGTTGAATGGGTGAGGTGCTCTCCTTGTGTGTATCTTCTGTGTTGTGGCTGTTTTCCCACTAGAGCTTTGATGGTGGCCTGTTGAGTAATGGAGTTGGATGAAGATAAAGAGTGTGACTGATTCAAGTGCGGAGGAGCTAAGTGCAATTTGTGTTGCATTAAGATTAGGGAAGAGATTTCTTTTTTGGTTAGGTTGTTCTAGAGGGAATGATAGATTGCATTCGGTAAGAGAAATAGTATTCTGTTGTGTTATGTCTCTCCTTAGAAAAGATGCATTGTAGTAAATATGGGTCAACGACAAGAAAAGGATGAAAGCTCTAGGGATCTCATGAACGGTTGTGAAATGTACCATCATTGTGTGAGTCTGTGTGTTTTTGTCTAGTTTGTCAATTCACGGGGCTTGGTGGTTCTGGGACAGGTTGGCGTTCAACTCCCCACGTGCCCATTCTGCGTCCAGGTGACGGGTGCGGCATGAGCAATGGTGAAAGAAAAAAAGAAAAAAGTAAGGGGGAAAACACCCCAAAAAAAAAAAGGAGGAGCAAAAGAGGATGCAGCACCCGGACTTCCCGGGAGACACCCATCCCAGTACTATTCCGGTCCAGAGGCGCTTAACTTCAGAGTTCTGATGGGATCTGGTGTAGTAGCCTTGGCATGACTGCATCAAAATTTGAAGGGCTCGCCGTCCCTATTTGAACGGTGCCTCCCTGAGAAAACCATCTTCCCAGACCATTGCATAGTGTTTCATTTATGTCGGAAAGTATTAGTACAAATACCAAAAAAAATCACATTATCAAAGACAAATTTAGCCCCAATAATGGCTAGCAACTTTGAGTCAACTTCATTCCATGCTTTCGTTTTGATTTTCCTTAAGGACAGGACATAGAACTAGGTGCATTTAATTGTGTGCATTCACAACAAGAAGGGGTAATCAATTACATTTAAGAAACACAATATTTATAATGCAAATGATATACCACAATGAGACATTCAAAGCTCATATGTATTGGACTTGCAATGGCACAAGTCTAGAATATATTGGTGGGTTTTAAGGTAAGAATAAAAGTTTGAAAGGTAAAACGTGGCTTAACAATTGGGTTCATAAACATTGGGTGTAGGGAATGAATACCATACAAAGAGGGTACATCGATGGATTTTTTGGGTGGGTTGTCGGGTTGTGATTTCCTCTCATTGAAATTTCAAACGGACTTGAATTTGGTTCAATGGAATCACATTGAATCTACTTGCGTTGATGAAAGGATTGAATAGTAAGACCTACAATGTTACACTTGTCGAGTTCATGTTCGTACTATTCCACCTTACACATACATGTTTCATGTAAACCAATTTCAATCATCATCTCCATTGGAGTTCTTGTGCACCCGTTGCTCCTTCATTAGACC
>Ga0209208_10002861_pt1 | contig 24821 bp, 18 predicted proteins | sample S1TSphfallax_3_FD_187694 | JGI IMG/M metagenome (GOLD analysis project Ga0209208, IMG submission 187694) | Host-associated microbial communities from peat moss isolated from Minnesota, USA - S1T2_Fd - Sphagnum fallax MG (SPAdes) (version 2) | ecosystem: Host-associated > Plants > Peat moss >...
ACAATTTCGGGACTCCAACTTGGGAGTCCCGGGAAAAAGAGCCATTTGGATGTAGTCCCCGAAACGTGGCGCAGAGAATACTATATGGGGGAAGGTGGTGGCTTCCCCCGAGTCCGGGCCGTGGTGAGTCTTGTGGTCCAAAGTGCCCGTGGCTTGTCCCAACACCCAAGGGTGTCCCGGAATGTGAACTAACCACGTGGGTGGCTTGTTTTGATGCAGATTCATGCTTGATCTACTAAATCTTCTTCCTAGTCTAATCCCTGGGCTCCCAACTCGACCCTCTACCCCTTTCTAGAGTTGGAAGTCGGGAGCGTGCTACCAAGTCTCAACTTTCCGCAACTTGACTTTGTGAAACCCTCAAGTTGGTTTCACCCCGTGACTTGGGAGCGCGTCACGCAAGGTCCTACGCCCCCAACAATGCAATGTCTGATGGCAAAGCTCGTTGATATCCTCGAATAGTCGACCTCGGCAACAACTCTGGGTATCGCCGCATCAATAATGCATGATGGCGCGATGAAACCCTCCTTGCGGTCTCATCTTTTTCCACGTAAAAGTATTTCTGAACTGGAATACTCACTTGAAGCATTACTACCAAACCAATGTTAATCCCACTAAATAAATCCAACATGCAAATACCCTCGAAAAGGTACTCCCATGCAATGGGTGTAGTATCCAATGGAGACAACCGAACATGACCAAAAATAGGAGTCCATCGTGGAACCTCCTCCTCCTCTACAGGCACAAAAACATCACGCCAAGCTTGTGATATCAAACGATTGGCATCCTGCCGTAATACCCCACTTGAACACCAAAGTGGAACATCCAATGAAGAGGACATCATTGGAACAAAGCTAGAAACCTCTTATATATCCTCATAAATCAGAGTGTTAATGGCTGAAATGTTGCCCTCCAACAAGTCACATGGCCAAGTGACCACTCCACTAAAACCAACAACTAATGCCAACACTTCTAGGGGAGACCCTCCTGGTCGAACCCCAAAAATAAATCTCACCAACACTTGGTTCATTTGTCCATCCCCGGACTGCCAACTAGGTCAATAAATCGTTGTTTCCGTCCAATAATGTCCCAACCCTAATTTTGGGCTCCCGACCAAGGCAAAGGGGTTGCAAGGGTGCGGGCCAAGAAAAAGCCCGGGAGTCACATCACATACTCCCGAGAGTGTAGGAAAGTGTGAGGGAGTGAACCCTCACACTCCCAAGGCAACTCCCACTTTGGGAGATGGAGACCTAGTGGACTTCCAAAACTTTAGAGAGCAATTTCAAGGGTCAAAAATCAATGGCTTGTGGCGTTCTTTATATCATTGAAAAGCTCTTAAAACTTAGATGTTTAAAATGGGCTTGCATTGCTCATTTGGACATCTGAAACATAAGTTATGGTCAAAAGGGCCGGGAGTCAAATTGTCAATTTGACTCCCGACCAGAATAAGTTGAGAATTGACTCGAATTCCGTGCGTGCAGACGGCGTGTGACATACCGCTGAAAAGCTCTCGACGCGGGCTACAACTTTTCTTTAGACTACATCTCGATTCAAAGTCTGCTCGCAAAGTTATGGTGCTCCAAAGCCGCGGGAGCCGCAACTTGGGCGATTTCGGGACTCCCAAGTGGGAGCCCTAGGACAAAAAGCCATTTGGATGTGGGCCATGTGGAGAGGTGTAGAGTATACTATAAGGGGGAAGGTGGTGGCTTCCCCCAAGTCCGGGCCGTGGTGAATCTTATGTGTTCGTGTTGCCTATGGCTCGTCCTAACACCAAAAGTGCTCCAACTATGCACTAACCACCTTGTGTGGGTTTTGTGCAGGCATGTGTGAGTGAGTGAAGCTTGTCAACTCTTCCTAGTCCCATCTCGAAACTCTAGCACGCCCTTCTAACCCTCAAAGTGTTGTGAGCTAGGGAGCGTGCCCCGACTCCTCCTTCTTCCGTTGTTTTCTACTTGGATTCACATTTGAGTTTTTCAAGGAGTTGGGAGTGCGTCACTACCTTGGACACAAATTTTTGCCAAATGGTATTATGGCTCATTGGGCCAAAGTAATAGCCATTTTGGAAATGCCCAATCCTACTGATGTTCACACCTTGAGGAGTTTCATCGGACTATGTAAATACTATAGGATTTATGTCCAAGACTTCAATACTATTGCTCATCCTCTCTATGCATTGTTAAAGAAGGATGTTACTTGGACATGGAGTGAAGAGGCTTAAGAAGTTTTTAACACACTCAAAGAAAAGCTTTCAGAGTTCCCCATTTTGAAAAGACATGATTTCAACAAGGTCTTCATTCTACACACTAAATGGAGTGCTCTTAATATTAGTGTTATTTTTGGCCAACTTGATGAGGAAGGCAGGGAATATGTTATTGCTTATGCATCCCGAAACAACAACAAGGCTAAAAGCAACTATTCTTCATACGAGGGGGAGTGTCTTACTATTATATGGGTTGTCATACATTTCAAGCCCTATCTTTATGGCACCAAGTTCACTTTCAATACTTACCACCAACCTATCAAGTGGTTGATGACCAATGACAAGCTTACTGGTAAATTAGCTTGTTGGGCGCTTATACTTCAAGAATATAAGTTCAAGGTTATTCACCAACCCGCTATTACACATCAGAATGTAGATACCATGTTGTGGAAACCCCTTGCAACCTCTGAAGATTTTTCAGAAGTAAAGCAAGACTTCGACCAAATTCCAACAATACATGTATCTTATGCATCTAGTTATCTTGCACTACTACAATGTAACATGGTTGAGCATCCCATTGTGGATAGATGGGAGGACTTAGACACTCTCAAGTTTTTTCAACATGGGGAATACCTTCTTTAAGTTACAACAAGTCATCAGGATCGCATACAACATCGATCCAAACGCTACTCATGGAGGGACAATCACCTCATTCGATGTTTACCACAAGGTGACATAGTGGTTCTTCCACCACATGAACGGCTTGGTTTTATTCAGAAGGTACATTTAGAACTTGGACACTTTAAAGTTAAGCGTACTTATAGCCTTCTTGCTCTTCCTTACCATTGGAGAGGTGTGTATGCTCAAGTCCAAGATGTCATTGCTAGGTGTGAACAATGTGATAGAATGAGAACTTCCTTTTCCTTTCGACAGCTCACACTTTCCCCACTCCCTATTCAAAGCATGTTCTATCGATGGTCATGTGATTTAACTAGAGAATTACCATTGACCTCCAAGGGTAATGTCTACATCATGATTATGATTGAGCATTTTTCAAAATGGGTCGAACTTGTTGCGCTGTCAAATAAGTCATCACACAACATTAACCATGTTTTCTTACAACAAGTCTTAAGTAGGTTTAGGGCTTGTGATGGGTGCCTTACTAATCAAGGATCAAAATTCAAAGGAAAATTCCAAGACTCACTTGATCATGCTCTCATTGACCATCGTTGGACTTCAAAGGATCATCCCCAAGCTGATGGCCTTATAAAGAGGATGGTTTAGACATGCAAGAAAACTTCGAAAGATTTGCCTCATTGGGAACAAAGAGGATTGGGACCTGGCCCTACCTTACATCACCATGGGTTACATGATGTCCAAACACGCCTCTTTATCTCATTTCGCTCCTTATTTTTTACTTTTTGGGAGACATCCCATTCCACCCTTTTCCATTGATGTTCAAATGGACCAGTTGTGGACTTGGACTCCCCAACCATTTAGGCTAGGGTCATCACGGAAAGGGTTATTTTATTTAGGAAGGTTATGCCCATGGCCATGGAGAACTTGTCCATTGCACAACATCAAGACACCTTGCAGTGTACACACACACGAGGTGGCGGTTACAAACCTAAGGTGAGACAATTTGATGTTAGTGACTTTGTGTATCTCCATCGGCAACCTAATGATACTCTAAACATTTTTTTCAGTCGCACTATCTTGAGGATTATGGCGATCAGGCCTTTAAATGTGTTAGAGTTGCAAGGAGTTGATGAACGCACAATTTGGGATCACTCCAAAAATTATACACCCTACAACCTGCCAAACTTAGATCCTACCATCATCACTTGGATTCCTCCATGTCAGGTATGTTAAAGGATAGACGATGTTGATCAAATGTTGCTTTGCGATAATTATAATGGTGGATACCATTTATTCTACCTCAAGCCAGAGTTCATTCAAGTTTTCGTTTACATTTGGTATTATTCATCATGTTCTCCTACAACACCTTGATTTCTACTCAGACCATGCCACGCTTTTCTTAGCTCAGGTTTAGGATGGGGATACATGAAATTTTCATCTCAACCTCCTCTTATGCATTATATATATGTGCGTGCATCTCTTTTTGGTTGATCAATTTTTACCTTTGATTGGTTACCTTTGATTGGTTTTAATATTTTTGTTCAGTAGGGTTTATTATGGATTTACACTCTTACGACACTAAACGTCACGACACTACATGTCATGACAGCTATCATGCCCGTATGCATGGCCTCATACATGATGGTAGATTATGGCCATGCCAATCACGCCTTTAGGGTTAATGTACGTTCTTAGTTTGTTGTACGTTATTAAATGTTTCAGGGTTATGGCTTGTTTAGGGTTTTAGCTTTGTTGACGACTATATAAAAGGCCAAGTTCTTCCTTTTTTTTGTTAATTTTTTAAAAATTCCTTTGTCAAGGAGAGTTTACTCGATAGTCAAACTGGATTTCTAGATTATCACAATGGCTATTACACAACCACCATTTACATATAATACGTTTTTTTTCCTTCTTTTCAATTTAGTTTAATAATACATGAAAATTTCATTTCAGCCTCTTCTTATGCATTGTATATATATGTGCATGCATCTCCTTTTGGTTAATTAGTTTCTACCTTTGACTGGTTTTAGTCTTTTTGTTCAATAAAATTTATTATGGATTTACACCCTTACGACACCGAACGTCATGACACTACATGTCACAACATCCATGTGATTTTAAACCTGAAAAAAATTGAGAAATGACCAACTACCTACTAAGGTTACACAGTACACAAACTTCAAATCCACAACATAACAATAATAGATTATTATTGAAAGAACATATAAAACAAAACCAAAAAATGAGCAAGGGTTTGATGAATAAAGACGGTCATATACATGTTTAGGGACCTCCAACAACAACATACATAATATTAACTACCTGCCATAACATTCCCATTGCTCCCAACAATGCATAGAGAATAGTGAGAGAACTTCAAATGTAGTTCGGGAATTCACACAAGTTTTTTCAAATGGCCAATTAATCAAGTGTAAAAGTAAATTGACCTCTTTCCTTTCTTTGTAGTTCAATATTCTTAAATAGATGTATGTTGCCAATAGATGCACAAATGTTTAATACCAGCACATAACCCATGGCATTTCCAAGCTCCAATTCAAGAACTTGTTTACCAACACGCTCTCCCATCTCCACATTATTGGAAATTCTACAAGTGCCGAGCATGCTGTATTTATTAAGCATCATCTTTAGCATATTCTCTACCTCATGGAGATGGCCAGCAAGCCCAAGAACATTGACCATGCAGGTGTAATGCTCAAATTTTGGTGAAATCATCTAAACCATGACCATTGAAGCATAACAATGCATCCTTCATCCACCAAACCTGCATGGCTATAAACTAACAAAAGAAAAAATAATGATATGATATGACTACACACTTCTATTCAAAATTTTCAATAGATTCCTTACCATGGCATCTTGTTGAGCTTAGTTCTTCCTGGTTACAAACCTTTCCATTATGATTTTAATATTTATTTTTTCAAATTCAATAACTTTTAACTTTGGTTTAAAATTGGGTTTAATTCCATTACACATTACACACCCCCAATCCTAGAGATTTTTAAAGGTACAAAGTTTTGCAACATAAGTTTATAGGTATGGAGTTCAACAACTAATTAAATTTTAATATATACTAATAAAACTAGGGTCTGTATTGCTACATACAACCATTTACACATTCTCATTCATTCTGTCCACACGTTTTTTATTATTGTAATTTTAAAAAAAAAGATATGGACGTAGGGGAAAAAAGAGAGATGTATAATGGCATTAAGAATATAACATGCGAAAACAATGGTATTGAACAAAGGAATGTATGTAGAATATTAAAAAAGGAGTTCAAAAAGTTACTTGTATGGGATTAAAGTAATCACATTTCCTACAACCCAATTGGTCCATGATCACTTGACCATGGTGTTGGGAGTTATCTCATGGGTTTGAGAGCCTAATTGGTTTAGTGCAAGTACTAGCTATTAAGAACAGAAAGACACTGAATTAAATGGTTACAAAGAACAATATAATTTTTTTTCACAACATGTTATTAGATTGGGGACTATGGAGTAATGATAGACAAATCTACAAACTCGTTTAATAAGTTCTTGAGTTGAAACCCCAAGAGTCTTGCTTTACATCTTATGACATTTTGGACTCTAAAAACTCAAATGAATACCCCAACATTGGGTGTAACACCATCAACATAGGTGTTGCAAAAAATCTTGGCCAAAAAGTATTTTAAAGCATGGGAATAAAGTACTCTTTCATCCACTATCTTCTATCCAAGTAACTTCCCAATGTGATGGTTCATTGGTCTCAACAATTTGGACCTATTGTTACACATCACACATGGACTTGAGGTGGGGTATATAAAAGGGTTATGCCCAACAACATTGCTACATTTCATGAAAACATGCAATAAACATATGGCATGCACAACTATGATGCTTTTAGGATTTGGAACTATGAAGATCTTGGTGCACAAGCAACTTGTAATGGTGGTTCCTTTGTGTTCCCCAAGACTAGATTGAAAACAATCCAATCGATTATTCTAGAAAAAATATAATGGTTATTTGTATTGTCTTACATCAATGCATAAGGTGTTTCAATCTCCAAGTTTTACATCTTCAAAGGTAAACATATTAAATGAATGTTGTGAACTTAGATCTACCATGGTTATGTAATTTAAAACATGGATGATTGTGTGTTTATTTTTTCACATGGATTTTTCATTTTATTACAACAATGTAAGCATGTGAAAACAACATGTCAATGAAAAATAAAGATTTACTAATTCTTGACATTGAAAATTCCCATGTCATTATTGATGTAGTCTAAACAAGAAGAAAAATGGGGTTGGATTTAAATGTGTTGCCATCACACACATCGCACACATTGTAATCATTACACATTTCTTATTTTATGTCATTCAAAACGATTTTTCATTCATATTTAGATATTTTTGGATTTAACAAATAATAAGAAAGGTGCAAAAGAGGATTTGGCCCAATGGGTTTTTGACGCACCCCTAAGCTCCTCGATAAACTCAATTGTGCATCCAAGGGTGAAGACAACGGAAGGAGAAGGAGTTGGGGTGCGTTCCCTAACTCGCAGCACTTTGGGGGTAGAGGGGCGAGCTAGAGCTCCAGGATGGGATTAGGAAGATTAACAAGCACTTCAATCACTCACACGGACCTGTACAAACCAAACAACAAGTTGGTTAGTGCATAGTTGGAGCACTTTGGTGCACAGATGAGCCACGAGCAAACATAGACTCACAAGACTTACCATGGTTCGGACTTGGGGGAAGCCACCACCTTCCCCCTTATAATATACTCTATGCTTGGCCATGCGACCAGCACTCAAATGTCATTTTGTCTCGGGACTCCAAGTGGGAATCCCAAGATTCCCACAGTTGGGATTCATGTGACTTTAAGGGCCCATAACTTTGTGTGTAGACCTCTAATTGAGATGAGGTATGAGATAAAGTTTTAGCCTTCATCAAGAGTTTTCCCACGGTATGTTGCACATCACCTGCACACAAGGAAATGGAGGCGATTCCCGACTTTTCGTGGTCGGGAGTCAAATTGCCAATTTGACTACTAACCCTTCTTTTGGCCATAACTTATGTTTTAAGTGTTCAAATGGGTTATGCAAGCCCATTTCAAATATCTATGTTCCAAAAGCTTTCCAATGATATAAGGAATCCCATAATCCAATGGGTTTTGACCCCTGAAATTGTTCTTTGAAAATTTGAGAGTCTAGTGAGACTCCAATTCCCAAAGTGGGAACTCATTTGGGAGTGCGAAGATTCATTCCCTCACACTCTCCTACACTCTCGAGCTTTCTCTCTTGGCTGGCACCCTCGCAAACCCTTGCTTTGGTCGTGAACCCAAGGCTACAAGTGGGAGCTCACTTGGGAGTGCGAAGGTTCATACCCTCACACTCTCCTACACTCTCAAGCTTCTTCTTTTGGCTGGCACCCTTGTAAGCCCTTGCCTTGGTCGTGAACCCAAGGCTACAAATGGGAATTCACATGGGAGTGTAAGAGAGTGTGAGGGAATGAACCCTCACATTCTCTTACACTCCCGAACTTCTTTTTTTGGCTAGCACCCTCGCAAGCCCTTGCATTGGTCAAAAGCCCAAGGCTATGGTTGTGACAATTTCATTGGCATTCAAAAAGGCTTTGACCTTTCACAACATTTGAAATAGTTTCAAAATGATTAACATGTGGCCATTCAATATTGACGTCATGACAGGTAAGATGCACCCCTCAAAAAAATTTATCGAAATGCAAGAACCATTTGACATTGACACAATCCCAACTCCTTGAGGGATTCAAATGTGAGTCCTGAACAAAAAACAACGGAAGAGCAAGGAGTTGGGGCACGTTCCATGGCTCGCAACACTTTGGAAAGGTAGAGGGGCATGTTGGAGTTCCGGGATGGGATTAGGAAGAATTAACAAGCTTCACTTACTCACATGGGCCTGCACAAAACCAACACAAAGTGGTTAGTGCATAGTTGGAGCACTTTTGGTGTTAGGACAAGCCATGGGCAACTTGGATTCACAAGATTCACCACGGCCCAGACTTGGGGGAAGTCACCACCTTCCCCCTTATAATATACTATGTGCCTCTCCACGAGACCCACATCCAAATGGCATTTTGTCCCGGGACTCCCAAGTGGGAATCTCGAAATTGCCAAAATTAAGACTCCCATAACTTTGCACGCAAACCTCATATTGAGATGAAGTTTAAAGCAAAGTTGTAGCCCTCGTCAAGAACTTTCCAACGATATGTCGCACGCCACTTGCACGCAAGTAAATCGGGTTTATTCCCGACTTTTAGTGGTCGGGAGTCAAATTGGCAATTTGATTCTCAACTTTTCTTTTGGCCCTAACTTGTGTTTTAGATGTCCAAATGGGTGATGCGAGCCCATTTTAGACATCTATGTTTCAATATATTTCCAATGATATAAAAAACTCCTCAATCCATTGGGTTTTGCCCCCTACAATTGTTCTCTGAACATTCAAGAGTCCACCAAAAGTCCCTTGGGAGTGTGAAGGTCTATTCCTTCACACTTTCTTGCATTCCCGGGAGCATGCAGCATGATTCCTGGGCTTCCCTCTTGGCCCACAACCTTGCAACCCTTTGCTTTGATCATGAACCCAAAGTTAAGGTTGCGATAGACATAATGGATGTTGTTATTGAAGATTTGCAAATACATAAAGTTCTTTAAAAGGGTCTAAAAGCAACACAAGAAGATTTTGTGTGCCATTATTTCATTGATTCGAAAGGAACAATGGTAGGTGGACCCATGTTTATTAAGGATGATGCATTAAGTTCAATAAGTATCAAATATCAAAGGTTATCAAAATTGACAAGTAGTGACAATCAAAGGTCACCAAGACTGTTAACAAATTTCAAGCATGACCGTCAAACACAACAAGTTGTGATAGTGCCATCCATCATCTAGTTTCTTAATTTTCTTGATGTTGAAGTTGTTTGACCTTGGAAGGAACCAACCATGTGAAAACCTCTAATCAACTACAAAAATTTAATCATGATAATTTTAAAACATTATTTAACAACTTTCAAACAAAAGGAAACTTAAAAAAAGACAAACACTAATGATAGAAAATGCAAAAGGCAAAAACAACTTGCAAACAAGGAGAAAAGGATGTTCGAAAAAATAAACAAAGAGAAAAACAAAACAATGACAGGACAACTCTTGAACAAAGAGAAAAGAATAAGGTTCAATGAAACCTAGTTCATTAAAAACATTGCAACTCAAGGTGATGCACTCCACACAACCATTCAAACTTAAGTCCCCATCACAATGTACTCACTTCCATTCTATGGCATTACACCAAAAGTTCTTTAACCCTTTTGAGACTTTTTAAGGCTGAAGAAAAGAGCTGGCTCTCGTTGTTATTTTGAGAGGTAGACATTTCTTGTATGTGAAATCCGGGGGTCCCTTCAGGGAAAAATATAATTACGTTTAGTTGCCAGAAATGGGGCTACTAGCACCAGTAAACACACATAATTTTCCATGTTAATGAAAGGATTAAAGAATTGAGTTTCCACAAACAAAAAAACGGAATTAACGCAAAAGGAGAAATTGATACATGACCAAGCACTGCTGCAATGAACACAAAGTGCATTTCTGTTTGTAGTAAATAGGTGAGTGCTATCACGTTTCATAAATGTTTCTACTTGTTTATGGTCTCATCAAGAATTTGCATAATTTTTTAGGGCTTAGGATTTCAATTGCTTCACATTACATCATAAATGAAACCTTTTTGCGACGGCTTAGTTGCTATCAGTGTTTTTTCTTGTACGAAATTTCAGAGGGTTTGAAAAAATTAAAGGAATTGCCGGTTCCTGAATTAATGAACCAGAAAAGAACTGACGGTTGAGGGCAGGTTCTTTTGTCCCAGTTCTTTGATTCATTTAGAATCCTGGTTTAAGGATTAAAAACCAGCCATTCTTTTTGGTGCAAATTTTTGGGGGAAAATTTCTGTTGCAAATTTGATGATTTTCAAAGAATTATTGCCAGTTATAAAGAAAATAATTCAGAAAACAGAAAATAAAAAGATACATGGTTCAATTAAATAGCCAAAAATATATAATAACATTTTAATTATGTCCTTTCGTATTAATAGCCAAATGAGGCTAAATCAGCTTATAAATCACCGTCACTTTGGCTAAATCACAAAATTGCTAAAAAAAAAAGCACTCATCAAAACGGGTCGCCTCTGATTTTCTTTTTAGAACCTCGAGTGAAGGGTGAGGACCAGGTCTTTGGTTTTTGAGAACCGTCGGTCAAGGGCACACATCTTCCCTTACCATCCGGTTCCAGGATCCAAAAAGGGAGAACCAAACCTTTTCCACACTGGAAAGACGAAGGGCTCTCCGTTGCGGTGTTGGAAGCGATCGATTCTTGCACGCGGTTACTCAGTCTCCGTTGTGGGTGTTGGAGGCTTGCACCGATTGATCACGAGAGTCCAGAGGGAGAAGAAGAGACAGAAAGGAACCCAGGATAACAGCGGTGGAGCGGCAGGCGTGGTGGCGAAGGAGTCAAGAGTAGAAGAAGAACAACACGAACAATAAGGAACTGGAGATGAGAAGAGACTAACTGGGATGGAGGGATTTCCAGTGCGTGTGATCGGCAACATCCTCTCGCATTTTGCGGACGTGCAGGATGTGGTTCGGGCTTCATGGACATGTCGAAAGTGGAGAGCGGCATTCCGCCATCTCCACACTTTGCGACACGAGTATGTAGAAGTGTTTCACTTCTGGGAGACGGGTGACGAGGAACAAGAGCTCGAACAAAAGCACGAATGTTTGTTAACGGACACAATCCTGCAGACATCGGGTCTCCAGAACTTGAGCATTATTCATTCGGTCAGCTTTTCTGCGACAGCCGTGGTTGCTTGGTTGTTGCATACTGGTGACTCTTCGTCATCTGACCTACCATTTGCCAAAGTCCACACCTTATGTGAACTTGTTGGAGAGATGTTCCCGAATGAAGTGTCTCAAAAGCTTGGATTTCTCGCAGACGGATATGAGGTTTACCAAAGCAGGTCCCATTGCTCAACGGTTCCTGTGTCTGTTGTCTCTTAGGATGTTCAGTGTTGAAGCGTCGGCATTACAGATCCAGTCCCAATGTCGACTTGTCAGAAGCTTGAATCCTTGTCACTCGAGTGCATGACGTTTCTGTATCCTAAATTGACACTAAATGTCACAAGTTCCAGTTTGAAGTCGTTCTTCTGGAAAGGGATGATCCGTGGCAACGTGATCTTGGAGGCCAAAAGTCTAGAGAGCCTCCGACTGCTGGATTCAAAGTTCTCAAGTTTTAAAGTGGTGAACAAAGGCGCCAGATTACGGAGTTTGAGTACTGTCAAATTACGCAGACTGACGATTGACGATGTGGAGCTTGAGCATTTCGACCTTGGAGGCAGCACCTGTGATTGTGCGAACTTAGAAGAGCTAGAATTGAGGGCCTCGGGCCTTGTTGTTTGTATCGCAATTGATCGTGTTCTTTCACTACCATCTATTCAATTGAGGAGGCTACAATTGATGGATATCCCACTCGCTGTTGAACTCAAGAATAGGAAACTTGAAAGAATTGCATGGTTTTTTCCCCGCCTCTCCTATTTGGGTCTGAGCTACACGCTTCTGCCGGGGCCGTATGGTCTGAGCTACCCAACTCCGATGGTTGAGAAACAGTTTCGTGGCTCTGTTTTGGGGAAAGTTCGGACCTTGGAGCTCGAGGGTCCCAAACTCGACGGCTCATTTCTTGTGCTTATGGGAGAGGCGCTAAAGAGGTGCCCTAATGTAACACGGTTGATTGTGAGAATCGACGAAGGTGAAGCTGAAATCAAAGGCGCGTGTGATGTGACTCGCTTTATTCAGCTGGTACGCCAATATGAACGCGTTGTGATTGAGTTTCGCAATCGTCATGATCGCATCACAGGTAGGTGACATTTCAGATTGCTCTAGTGTTGGAGCTAGTCCATAGTTGCTTGCTTGCTGGCTGGCTTGCTTGGATGGTTCATGAACCTGCAGAATATTAAGCTCTCTTGCAAAATATTATGCAAAGCTTTTCCTTCAGAGAAACCTTTAGCATCACCACCTGAAAAAAACTCTTCTAACACAGCAGAATTGACATTGAGTCTGACAATTTGCAAAACTTGTTTTTTTCCATACACTTGACTTCAGTTGTTTTGTAGTGTAAGAACTTGTTTTGGAATTGCTGAAGAAGAGGGCTGCTTCTTATTGTAGGTACTCATGATAGCACCCGCAAGTGAGCTTGTCCAATGCAACAAAAGTCCTCGTCTGCATCAAACAGCAACTTCATAACTTTTTCCTGTTCACTTCTTCTACATCAAAAGATGTTCAAATGTGATGCATTGCTACTTAATCAAACAAAGATCTCCACAGTTGTACAGCAAATGGGCATATGGTAGAATGACCAATGGATAAATCAGGCATTGATGCAGGTTTGGAGTTTGTTGTAGAGTTGCCAGCCAATCACCTTGAAACTCTTTCCAACATTAAATTTTTTTGTGTTTGATGTCATGATGCTTAGCCTGTACAAATGGATTTGGTGCTGCAGAGCCACCCCATCCGCAAATTACCTCCACTGCAGCAGTCAAGCATCCGATGCCAGCAAATTACTCCACTCGAATTATTATTAGGGTTGCCTTTCTACTTGATTTTGTATATGCCTAGAGTTTTATTATTGTCACAATGAATATCAAACCTGTACTTCATGCTCACCACCTTCAACAAATCCAAAATTATCCTTTTGTTTTTTATGATTGTTTGTTTGATTGATTAATATTTTCACTTCATTATTGTAGTATTTTTACCATTTTGGCAACAAACTGCCAAATAATTATTTAAATTTGAAACCTTAACTTTGACACTTGGTTTTTTAAATTTGAAATTTAAGGCAAGTTATGGGTATTAAAAATAAAAAATATGTTCTTATCAATGTTATGAAATAGTTGAGTGTGTCTAGATTGCTTGAGTTTCAAATTGCTATCATGGAAGGTTTGCAATTCAAAACTTGATGGATGAACTTTTAAATTTATTAAAATTTCAGAACAAATAATAAATAATTTTTCAAAAGTTTGACAAAATGAAAAATAATTTAATTTATGTCAAAATGGTAATAGTACTGTGGTATTCACAACCCTCACTTCAACTCTAAACCTAATGCATGACCCATTTTACACAATTCCTTCAACAACCTACTACCTTTCAAATTCAAGAAAAGAAATGATTGATATTCATTTCAATGGTTTTTTATGAAGATCATGGTATCTATTCTCTACAAACCTACAATTGTGTCATACATGCCAAATACATAACTTCTTTTCCTAAAATATGATATATTGAAAATATCTTCTTTAAACTAATACACAGAAAACACTCTTCTCACCATAAGAAGGGAAGCCTTTAATTTTCTTTCTTTAGTTTTCTTTTTTTGAAATTGCCCAATATTCTTTGTAAACTTTCACAATAATTTATTTAGAGACTCATTTTTTAAAACCTCCCCATAGTGTTAAATCTGAAAAGCATTAACATTGTGTATTTGTTTTTTACCCTAAGCAAGAAACCCAATACAAAAAAAGGCTTGAGCAAAAAAAAATCTGGTGTTCTCTTCACAAAAATTATTTGTGTGTTTTTAATAACCCCTATAAAAAACATAAGGGTCAAACATTTTTTCATCCTTATACTATTGTTGTTCTTTCCATGTTCTACTCACTAATTATGTGATTAATTTTGTAAGTGAATCAATATTTGAAACTAGTGTGCTCAACAAATGGATGAGTGAGACCAACGAATCATCACATTGGGAAGTTACTTGGATAAAAGATAGTGGATGAAAAAGTACTTTATTCCCATGCTTTAAAATACTTTTTGGCTAAGATTTCTTGCAACACCTATGTTGGTGGTGTTGCACCCAATGTTGGTATTCATTTGAGTTTTTAGAGTAAAAAATGTCATAAGATGTAAAGCAATATTCTTGTGGTTTCATATTAAACAAGTTTGCATATTTGTCTATCATTATTCCACAGTCCCCAATCTAATAACATGTTGTGAAAAAAAAAATTATATTGTTCTTTGAAGCCATTTAAGTCAGTGTCTTTCTACTCTCAATAGCTAGTACTTGCACTGAACCGATTAGGCTCTCAAACCCATGAGATAACTCCCAACACCATGGTCAAGTGATCATGGACCAATTGGGTTGGAGGAAATGTGATGTCATTATTTTAATCCCATACAAGTAACTTTTTGAACTCCTTTTTTAATATTCTACATACATTCCTTTGTTCAATACCATTGTTTTGGCATGTTATATTCTTAATGTATACATCTCTCTTCTTTCCCCTTTGTCCATATCTTATTTTTTTTAAATTACAATAATAATAAAATGTGGATAGAATGAATGAGAATGTGTAAATGGTTGTGCGTAGGAGTACGGAGCCCTAGTTTTATTAATATATAGTAAAATTTAATTAGTTGTTGAACTCCATACCTACATACTTATGTTTTAAAACTTTGTACCTTTACAATCTCTAGGATTGGGGGTGTGTAATGTGTAATGGAATTAAACCCAATTTTTAAACCAAACTTAAAAGTTCTTGAATTTGAAAAAAAAATTCAAATCATAATGGAAAGGTTTGTAACTAGGAAGAATTAGGCTCAACAAAATGCCACGATGAGGAAGTTGTTGAAAATTTTGAACAGAGGTGTGCAGTCAAATAATATCATTTATTTTGTCTTCTATCAGTTTATAGCCAAGCAAGTTTAGTGGATGAAGGATGCACTATTATGCTTCAATGGTCATGGTTTACATGATTTCACCAAAATTGGAGCATTACACTTGGATGGTCAATGTTATTGGGCTTGCTGGCCATCTCCAAGAGGGAGAGAATATGCTAAAGATGATGTTTGATAAATACAGCATGCTAGGCACTTGGAAAACTTATAGTAATGTGGAGATGGGAGAACGTGTTTATAAACAATTTCTTGAATTGGAGCCTAAAAATGCCATGGGTTATGTGTTATGTGCTGGTATCAAACATTTGTGCATTTGCTGGCAACATGCATCTATCTAAGAATATTGAACTCCAAAGATAGCAAAGAGGTCAATTTGCTTTTGCATTTGACTAATTGGCCATTTGAAAAAACTTGTGTGAATTTTTGAACTACCTCTGAAGTTCTTTTACTATTCTTTATGCACTGCTGGGAGCAGTGGGAATGTTATGGTAGGTAGTCAATATTATGCATGTTGTTGTTGAAGGTCCCTGACCATGTATATGATTGTCTTTATTCATCAACCCTTCCTCATTTTTTGATTTTGTTTTATATCTTCTATAGGGTTTGGGTTCCTATTCCTCAACAATAATCTATTGTTGTTATGTTGTGGATTTAAAATCTTGTACTATGTAACCTTAGTAGGTAGTTGGTCATCTTTCAATTTTGTTCAAGTTTTGAATCACATGGATACATTGTCAGTATTCATGCAGCCATACCCTTGACCTAGACATCATGGCTATAGTTGTAGAGGGAATTGCTTTTAATACTGAATAATGTGCCTAGATTTGGTTAATGTCAATTCTCCAGGCAAGGTGTCACACCATAGAGGATTGATACCAATTTTGGTCACAATCAATTTCATGTAAGAAAGAATTGTTATGAACCTTATGTGCTCATTGAGAGCAACTCCTTGACACCATGATTTCCTATGCATTCAAGGATCACCAAGTTTTTTCTTGAGCGATTCTAATAAATGAACAACAAACAACTTATTGAGGTGTCGAGTACTAGGTACAATGGTAGTGATTTGTTGAGTTCCAATTGACGTTTCACACTAACCAAACGGAGAGCAGATTGCAAAGACACTTTGCCATAATGATGCAATCACATATTGGGAACTATTTAATGTCATAAGGACACGTACACAAACAACACATTTACACTCACATTATTTCGCTCAATGAATGTGATTGTTGCCAAATTGGATTATTAGGGGAGGGAATTGGAGTGTGTGTATTATGAGGCATCAATATTTGAACTCACTAGTTTTGACCGCAAATCTATATTTCAGTGGTGGTCCAATTAAGATACCCTTCATGTGATTTGGTTTCATGGAATGCCACCATACCATGACATGTCAAACTTAGGCAACCACATGTGGCATTAGAACTACTACAAAGGGGGGAGGTGTGTAGCCAGACCTATAAAGCTCCTGATGTGTGTGAAAATTTATTGGCACTTGAATAAGGCAACCATGCTCATGACCAGATCATACAAGTCACTATGTGTCTAATGCTTTTGTAGGAGTAGCATTCTTGACATGTACACAAAATGTGGGAGCATGGAGGTTGTAGTAAGAGTGTTCAAGAAGATGACTTCATGTGATGTTGTGTCTTGGACTACCATGCATTGGTCATGCTAAGGATGCTCTTGGACATTTTTAACAAATGTGTGAAAATGGTGGACGCACAAAATGCTACTTTTGCCTTGAGTCCTGTTAGGTTGTAGCCATGTAGGCCTAGTGCATGAAGGCTTGGGTTGCTTTGATTCCATGGACTCAGTTTACAGTTATGTCAATCATGTGATTACTACACCTACATTTGGTGAACAAGCAATATCAATTAGGCAAAATACCCAAGCAAACCATATTCTTTACACTACATTAAACCTCAAATTTATTGTCACTACCATTGTGTATTATTCAAATAGCTAGCTTTTATGCATTTTATTTTATTCAATTTAGAATCCACCATGTGCAAGTTCATTTTGCTTCCAACACCTTGACATTTTCTTTCTCCCTGGAAAGTCCACAAATGATGCGTTATTGATGATTACAATATCTTATGAGCATCTTCTTGTTCCATGTTATGCGGAACAATAAATTTCAGCTATCAATGTTGGAATCAACTAGTTTCTACTAGCCACACAACTATAGGTGATAGATGAGCTCCCAATTGGTGATTCAGGATCCACAACACCATTATCAGATAATGGTTTCTACATCTAAGGTTCAGCATTATGGACAACAATCTTAATTAACACAAAATCATGTTTTGTCTATGGCAGAAATATTTGAATTCAATGCCACAAAAGATCTGCCCTCAACCCTAGATGTTGAAGTCTTTGAATACAATGGTCCATTTTCTAAAGCAGAAGGGCTTGGGCATGCTGAAGTAAACTTCATGAAGCAACGTCCTGGTGAAATAATTGATTTGTAGATTTCATTTTCTAGCAAGAGTGTCCTAGGGTGAAAGCACACCATAGTGCACATTTGTGTGAATTTGATCAATACATGGGAGACAAATGGTCTCCCTGAAAACATTAAATGAGTGGACAGAGAAGTTGGAACCAAGGTGTGCCCTCTTTGCTTTTGACTACTATGAATGTTCTTCTATTTGTTGTTGGTGGTTTTATTTTCCCCCATCATTTTCTTTTTGTACAGAATTTTTGTTGCTAAAGGACCAATGCATGCAAGTTTCAAAGTGGTTGGCACTACAAAGGAATCCATCATTTTAGAAGTTGTTTTCATTGCTTGTAAAAGAGTTTTTCATCAATGACTTTGAAGTCCGCATGTGTTATCAAGAGCAAACTAACAATTCAAGTGGAAATAGTTTCTGTATTATGTATTATTTGAGGTTCTAGAAAGGCACCTTGATAGTAGGGAGAACATTACTTTGCCATCAACAGAGCAAAATTGATCTTTGGCTTATGTTCACTCTAATGTATGGCCATTCTCTATATACCTTAATACATTGGCCATTTCAACACTAGTTATACTATTTCTTGAAACTTTTTTCTTCAAGGAAAATATTGAATTATTCTCAAGGAAACTATTGGATTATTCTATTTAACAAAATGTTATTTTCAAACATAATCATTTATTTGACAAATCTGTGTTGAAATGGCCAAGGTTTTATAATACCTTATTTGTAAATAAGATATACACATTGATTATTGGTTCACTCAAGATAACTTGAAAAAAAGTTCAACAACCCCATTTGTTTGGGAAGAAAAAGTCCAACCCATTGAAAATGTGGTCCCTTTCTAACAATTCCATTGGTCCTCTCAAATTTTCACAAACCTACTGAAGCTTGTGGCCTTTGGCATTGTCAATTCATGTTAAATGACTAATTGGATGAAAATATCCTTGGGTGGTACCACTAGGAACCACCAAGGCCAAAATGATAGGAAAATTGGACCAATTTAAGGAATAAAAATTTATTTACTTATACATTGGTTTATTTGATTGGGGGTTTATTTTACCCACCTATGAACATACTCATGAAAAATAATGAACATTCAAAAACCTTAATATGCATTAATATTTTCATTCCTTAACCATTCCTAACCCCATTCTTGACTCTTTTTAAAAAATGTCTTTACACTTACACATTTCTTCTTTTCTTTATTTAGTACATGCACAAGGGAATGATCCAAACAAGTCATTAAAATAACAAAATGTGAAAATAGTTATCATTTATGTTCTTGATATTAGTGACCTTTTATGATTTCACAATCTTGACTTCAAAAATTCATTAAATAATGAAAATTGATTCAATCGATTACCTATAAAGAAATCAAGTATGTTGGCATTTGAAGTATTCTTTAAAATAACATCTAAGAAAAATTCCCAAAAAATAGATTCATTTTGTGTTTTTGATCCAAAAATCCCCTCATGTTACATTTTTGAAATTTGTTCCTTATACATTCATTTTTCACATCAAAACACATTTTTTGTAATTTTATTTAGAGTTTTGGTATTATGTGACTTGGGAAACTTTTGATAAATAATTTGAAATGAAAAGTTTTCTTTATCATGTGAAACCCACAAAAAGCTAGATTTTTTTGTGTGAATAACAACACTAGCCTTCAAACCTTTTTTGGGAGCTCAAGCATTCTATCTCAATTAGTTGGCCTTTGGATTTATATGCATGATCAAAAACTTGCAATGGAAAAACCATCCAACAACCTACAACATTCAAACTTTGTAGCCAACAAAAAAACATATGGGATGTAAGTTGGATTTTAGATGTTATTATTTCATCACCTTGCACATAAATTGTTGCACCCCAATATGGACAAATTTACATTTGTCACCTCTTGTGGACTCCCACCCATAAAACAATATGAAGTGACAATTGGAGATTACCTAGCTTGCAATTACATTGACTTTAAAAATATGATGACATAATTGATTGGGTGAATGGGAAAAGTGGGTGCATTATAAACACACGTATCATATTCTTCAAAATGTAATGCATTATGGGTAAACAAAATATTTCATTCATTATCAATACAAAAGAATACAATTAGATTTCAAAGTTATCACAAGCAAGTGATGATGATCCTAAAATTTTAAATTATCACATAACTACCTTGAACATTTGTGAATGTGTTGATGACTTTGCATCCTTTCATCCGTTCCTTAAACTTCATCTGCACTTCAACTCCCACATATCCCATATGTTGTGGTAAAATATTCTTCCATCATGGCAAAATATTCTATGACATAATTAAATATTTTGTCCAATGTCAAGGAATTATACCAAGAATATTCCATATATGTTGATGAAATATTTCAAAATAATGTCGAAAATATTTTATTTGTTCACAAACTCACATTTACCCATTGTGGGTTTGATTTCAATGGTTACTATTAGATTTAGAAATTGATAGGGCCCCAAAGGAAGCAAGGATGAATGTTGGTAGCTCTTGAAGTGTTTGAAGGTAACAACTTATGTATGATTACATGAAGATGATGGCAATAAATAAGATTCAAAAGTGTCTCAAAAACATTTTGTAATAAAATTGAATAAGGTCCATTCACACAAATAAGAGCCACAACAAGTGTAAGTTTGCTTAGTTTTTCACATTTAGAAATGGCAATTTAATTTGATATTGAAAATGAAAGATAATTTTATATTTTATGGTTCATAATATATCATTGGACCATGTGAATCAATTTGAAAAAATCCAATGAATAAAAAGTTGTCAAAAGCTTTCATTGAACATTGTAACGATTGTTTTTAAGCACAAAAAAACTTGAAAATGGGTTTCACAACTTTTGAAAATTACATATTTGTTGAAATATTTTACATAAACCTTGACTAATAATATTTTTTTAAAATTCAAGATTTTTAATGATTTTTTAAAGACTTTTGTGAAAAAAATTCAAAAAATATTCTCCCAAAAGCAGTCCCTAAGTAGAGTGGTGTGGTTCATGTTATCCCATTGGCACCCAATATCATGACTTGAAATTTTGTCATGCTTCATGATAAACATTTAATCTAGCAAAAACTATTTTGCACAAATAATGGTTATCATTGTAACGTAACATGTTATTTTTCCATTCATAGATTATGCATCAACTTTTTCATAAAGGTTGCCCAACAATCTCATAATGATCCTCATGCCACTTATAACAATTTGCCATGCAAATACACACCACAAATTTCCACAAGAACATTGTTTTTTCTTCCTCCACACACATCACATAAAACATCTTCTAAAGAGGAGAAAGAGTTTCATTTTTCCTCGTAAGTATTTTGCTCACCTTCAAACTTTACTTCCTTTACAATTGGGGGTGTCCATAGATATCCTTTCCAAATCTTTGTAATATATCCTAGTTAAGTGTGATTGACTTAATCACTTAATAGTTCTTCTATAACCTTAACTAAAGTTGGTTTCACTTCCACAATTGGAGACAATAGTTATCTTGTACCTACTACCAATGTTTTACAATTATTAGGTTGCTAACTAAAGTTAATATAAGATTTACCCCACTAACATGAACTTGAACACTTTTAAACCTATTGAAACAAGAATAATAAACCTCACAAAATATCCATTGAACATTAAACACAATTCTAAGTGAAACCATGTTGTTGGCTACACACATTCCATAAATCAAGTACCCATTTAATGCTTGTAAAATTGAAGTGGTTGACGAGGCTTTGCAATGACAATTAGAGGGTCAACTTTTACAAGAAATGCTCCTTTGTAGCCCTCCATCATATTCATATCTTGTGGCTTGACACCAAGCTGTGGAGACCAATCAAATGTTTGAATAAGCGTTGCAAGGGCACAATGCACCACGTGTTGGGAAAGATGCATTCCAGGGCATCGTCGACGACCTGATCCAAATGGCAATAGGTTGTAATTCGACCCTGAAAGACTAATATTGGTATTGAGAAATCGATCAGGTATAAACTCTAAAGGTTTTTTCCATGCTTTAGGGTCACGATTAACAACCCATATGTTGATTAACACAGTTGTGTTAGCAGGAATTTTATAGTGTAAAAGTTGAGCATCTTTAACATTAACACGACCTAGTGTGAAAGGACTGGGAGGGTGTAAACGAAAGGTTTCTTTGACAATGCTATCCAAGTAAGGCAAATTGGGAAGATCTGATTCATGCACTCGCCTATTCGTACCCACAACTCTATCCAATTCTTCTTGTGCCCTATTCATAATTTCAGGATTATGGATGATTTCAGTTAGTGCCCACTCCAAGGCGATTGTAGTTGGATCCATTCCACCCGCAAGCATCTCCTGTAGTTCCAAACCAACCAACACTTCATGAGCCAGAAAAAATTACACCACACAATTTTGATAAAATATGTAAAATGTAATTTGCACACATTTTGCTAAAAACAAGAAAAATATTGTTTGGTATGGACATACCACCATAATTGATTTGATTGTTGCATCATCAAGTTTCTCATCAAGATTCAACAAAATTTCAACGAAGTCTTTTACATTGGAGTTAGCAACCATTTTGTTTCCTTCTTTATATTTTTTCAAGATGCTTTCAATATAATGTTCCATCTTATATGTTGCAGGTTTCATTTTTTTTTCAAGACCTTGCAAATCAAATGGCTTCAAGAAAGGTATGAGATCGCTCAAGTTAAATTCTCCTAGTAAATCTATCAAATTTGACACAGAGCTAAAAAATTCATCAATATCAGTCCCTGTAAATTCTTTTGTTGTTTCACAACGTGTGCCAAATAGCATTCGACATATGTTATTTGTAATTAATTCATGAAAAATTTGCCTCATTTCCACATGTTTCCCTCCTTGGCTATGTTCAACAATTTTCTCCACCATGCATCCCAACTCTTCTTGACGCCTAGGTTCAAAACTATTGATCCTTGCTATTGTTAGGAGTTCTGTAGTAGCAATCTTGCGAAGTGAGCGCCAATGATCTCCATTTGAGAAACCAATGGTAGACCAATCTAAACCTAAGTATTTGCCAATTAGCAATTTAGGCCTAGATGCAAATTCTGCATCATGGACCTTGAACAACTCCATTGCCATTTCACTATTTGAAACTATGATGTGATCCACAAATCCCAAGCGCAAGTACATGATTGGTCCATATTTTTTCGCAAGATTTGCCAAGGCAACATGTGGGCATTTGCTCAAGTAAAATAAAGATCCAACAACGGGCCAATTGGGTGGTCCTGGGGGTAGAGATTTCTTCAAGTTTGGAATGAACCACGTGAGGTACAATATCAAGCTCACAACCCCCACAACAAGCAACCAAAAATCAACAACCTTAAACTCCATGTTTGAGCTCAAAACGTTGTGGAAGAGTACCACTTGTTACACAATGATGAGCAAAGATAATAAGACTTTAGCTATGGCATCGTTTAAATACATGACAACCACCCAAAAAAAGAGAAAAAAGGCAAGATATTAGGTGTGATTTATTCCACTAGGATGAGTCAATGAAAACTTTATGGGACCACCATTACTTGTGAAATATCGAAGATAAGGCACTTGGCACTTAATTGGCACACCTAAGAAAAAAAAAAAATTTCTCCACAGACTTTGCACGTTTTGAAAACTATTCACCTGACGATTTTTACACATCATCACTGCACTATGTTTTTGACATTTGCATGATGCAAAAAGTGGGAATCACCCAATACTACGCATTAGTTAATGGGCTGTGCACTTGGGGGGAAAGTTTGTTCGGTGCCTTGTTCCCTCTAGGGTACTTGGGGTAACGTGTAGCAAGGCTGTATTATAATAGGTAGATAGCCTTATTTGGGATTCTCCAAATTAGGAGCTCTCCTTTTAGCACTGGTTTTTGGCCTGACCCAATTGATTTTCCCTCCAAAACAGGTGCCATGTAGGTTTGGCCTCAATTTGCCCCTTTTTGGTCTAGGACCCTCGTTTAAAGGCCTTGGGACCAATTTAAAGCTTTTGACCAGTAAAGTTGCTTGAATTCATTGGTCCCTGGACCCTCATCTAAAGTTGCCCTTCAGTTAACGAAGTGAACATGATCAAAAGATGATTCACTGAATTGGATTGTTCTTTGATTATTTTTAACAAGAATAAGTTCTGAGTATTTAAAATTTTAGGAATCAAACAAACTCCAGTTCAGGGGTTGTTTTAAATAAAAAATTCAGATCCTCACAGCCTTTGGCTTGGTCCTTTGATGTTTTCAGAAGCCAAATGGACCTCCAATTTTGGGCATTCGAAAAACTTCATAGAACTGACAGTTCTCAAGATATAACAAGCAAAAACTGGTCATTTATTAGGGTAAGGTTCCTCCACTTCTTAAAACTTGGTTTAGGATCAAAACTGGCCCTCTGATATTTTATAGAACCTCCAGGTAAGGATCAGAACCGGTTCTTTGATTTTAAGAACCATCAGTCCAGAGTATACAAATACCCAATGACTTACCCGCCCACCCTTTTCAGGTTCCAAATCGTGAGAATCTGCCAACACTGCTCAAAGACATTCAAAGCCAAATCCAAGCAAGAAACACTTGCATAGAAATTTCTGGCTTTGGCACATAATTCTTCTGGTAATCCAAACTTATTTGGTATGAAGGTGAATAATTAAAAAAATACTAAATGGGATTTATTAGCACATGCATAATAAAATTGATATTTTAAGCCTTTTTTTACTTGTTTGTAAATGAACTTCCAAATCTATGATGAGAATTATTTTGGTAATGCCTCT
>Ga0209208_10002862_pt1 | contig 24819 bp, 24 predicted proteins | sample S1TSphfallax_3_FD_187694 | JGI IMG/M metagenome (GOLD analysis project Ga0209208, IMG submission 187694) | Host-associated microbial communities from peat moss isolated from Minnesota, USA - S1T2_Fd - Sphagnum fallax MG (SPAdes) (version 2) | ecosystem: Host-associated > Plants > Peat moss >...
ACAACATAAAATGCCAAATTACATTGTTTCCACCAAGTAAAATGTTCTTCATGTCCATGTTTATTTAGGTTGAAAGATTTTTTTTGCATGTTGATTACAAAGTTTTTGAATTTCTTGTTAAACTTGTTTGGCTATACATACTCTAACTTTAAATTATTACATCAATGTCATACACATGTGATAACCAAGGTTATGGTTAATTGCAAAACATGTAATAATAACCAATGTCCTTTATTTTAAATGCATTTTTTGGAGATTGGTGGCAAAGTCTTCACAACTACATCAACCATTCCCCATGTTTTCACACTAGAAATTCAATATTGAAATCTAGTGTTGGGGTTTTTTCTTTTCTCAATAATGATTGATGATTGTTTGAACCTAATTACTAAGATCTTGCAACAATTAAATCAACTTGCAAATCTTATTAAAGTGTAACAAGAAAAGTGACATGAATTACAAAATAAATGCAACTTAAGATATGTATGTAATTATCAACGTAACAATTATTTAACACCATCCAAATAGATTAATGATTTTTTTAAAAGTAAAATATAATGCCAACAAATTTGGAAAAATTATGAATGCTAACAAATCACCAACAAAAGTAATGATTTCATGACCAATGCTTTAAATGTAATTTTGTTTCCATCTTGATCCTTTTAATGAACCAAAGTTATAAAATCAAATGGGCACAATCACCATGTTTTCCACTTTGATGTTCATCCCCCACTTGTAACAAGCAATGCAAATAAGAAAAACCTTAAAACGTGTGATCATTGTTTTCACGCTTGAGCTAAGTTAGAGTTTCAAATTCTTCATGTTCATGCACAAAACACATGCTACCTATGGGTGGCAAAAATATGAACTAAAAGTTTTTGTGGCATTATATGGTGTGGGATATTGTAATATTGCATGCAAATTTGGATGAAGTTATTGCCAAAAATCTACATTCAATAAACCTAACATGTTTCATTTTTTAAGGGATAAACCTTAATTCCAATATGTATGCTGTTGGGAATTATGACCAAAAATGCGCAAAGAAATTCAATTGACTAACCATTCTTTTATGATTTTTTCAATGCTCGAGATATAATGTTCATTTAGGTGAAACTTCCTTATAAACATTTGAAAATTTTAAAAGTTCTAGAATGTAATTCATGGGAGGATCTTGAAAATATGCATACCTTTTTAGGGTTGAAAAGATACTCATACAATATGTTCTCATTCTAATTCACCACTTTTGCCTTGTTTACTAATGAATATGAATAATTAGTGTCATTCTCAACAAACCAAAGAGATTGGGTCCTACATATTTGCACCAAAAAAACACACATGCACAAAACATAAAACAAAAAAACTAAGTCACACCTTCAACACCATGCATTTATGATTTGTCAATTATCCCCCCCCAAAAAAAAGGTGAAGCCCAATTTATAACAATCATTGTCAATATTATGAATAACAAATAAATTCTTCCACAAATTTTTAACAAAACGCATTTGGAGCAATAGATAGTCCTCCTCCTTTTTCTTTTTTGATTTCATGTTGTTTATGACCTCCATATTTTTCAACATGGCATTGTGCACACTTGGTCTTGAATATCTTTTCCCCATTTTTCCAAATTCCCCTTGGGTGCCTCACCAAACAACCCCCTTTAATGGATGCTCTCTAAATCTTCCACCAAGTGTTGCTTTGAATTTTTCTTCTTTCCTCCTTCACTCAATTGACTTTCCTTTTTCCTAAATTGTGGTGCAATTGTCATTACACACCTTGATGATACTCCCTCTAAAGATTTTTTTCCCCTTATTTTTTCATGTATTTAGCACCTCACTTGCTATGGGGAGGTTTGTGGCACGAAGTCTTAAGACAATGATGTGGAAATGTGCAAGGAACAAAACACATATGAATACAAACCATGTAGAATTTTTTTGGTCATGTAAACATAGTTAATAGGGCAACCGATTGTCCATTTTGGGTAGGTAGCCAAATTCCTCTAGGTGGGTAGATAATTAAATTGTGCATCTAAGTAATTGACTAAATTTTGGTGTTGGACAAGTATGTACCAATGTTGTTTAGTTTTTACATTTCATAGAAAGACTAGTCTTAATTCCAATTTTAAGGCCAATTTTAGTTTTGGTTTTGATTTTCTTTTTTCAAAATTTAAGATCAATAGTATGAATATATATGAACCAAAACCAAAATTGGCAAATAAAAAACTAAACAACATTGGAACACACCTTTGTGAACAATTTTTGAAACCATTGGTTTTAGTTTCGAAAAATTCCCAACAAGAGAATTAGTAGTTTCAATTATTTTGAGAACCTTAAAGAACCAAGGGTTTTCCTCAAATTCTAGTAAAAATTTGATGGGTATATAAGTGGTGATTATGATTTTTTTAATTAATTGGGGGGAACAATGGTTACATATATTATAACCTTGGGTTTTTTTTAAACCATGGTTATGAACATTAAAAAATCATTTTTAATGAGAATGTCTCAATACATTGATTGGTTATTAGGTCATTAGTTACAAGCCATAACTTTTGACCTTCATTTCATTAACAACATACCTAGTTAACACAAGGTACTACTACCACCATTGGTTCTTTTTAATTGGCCCAAAAAATTCATAACCCTTCATTTTGTGATGAAAATGTCATAACCATGTTTTATGTGAATGAAAAGTGGGCATCTTGCTTTTCATGGAGGATTGTTATGTTGCCCAACTTTCAATTTTCATGAAGGATTATTATGTTTAGTAACAAGATGATGGGTGGCATTGCTTATCACAAATACTTCGCACATTCATGCCTTGGGTATTTTCAATAAACAATGCCCTTTCATTGGTCATATACTTTTCAATAACCACTTAGGGTATTTTTATCTCTTGTTGTTGTTGATAACTACCCAACATTAATAAATTTTCATTCCAAGGAAAAATAAAAGATAGGATTTAGCCCAAAATATATTAAGGAACCAAGTTTAGTAGGTCGAATTTGTTGTTTTGCAAGTGGTAGGTAAGGCTTGAAGACAAAGGCATTATTAGAATAAAGACATTGCTTGAGGTGGTAACCAAAAGTAATACTTGTATTTTGGTTACACCCTCATTTGAAGCCTTACCAAGTTTAAAACATATGCCAAAAATAATTTACAATCATTTTCAACATTATATATATTTTATAAATTGAAATATACTCAACACATGTGAATAAATCTTATTGTAATTTTATGAAATTTGATTAAACAATAAATGGTCAAATGAAATCAACAACTATTTTAAAAATAAAATGATGTAAAACAAAGCATAAATAAAAAAGACAATCATAAGCTTGCTCGCAATTAAAAATTACAACTTTAATATCAATAAAATCTAAAAGAATAACCAAAATAAAGTACTTCCAAATATAATAGATCATCATGAAATCGGAAAACATATTAAGAGAAAACACAACATTCAATATAGATTAATATTATAACTAATGAAACAACACCATACCAACATATTAAATAATCACATATAGTTATTTGTCAAAATAAAATAAAATCAATGGTGAAATTAACACATGCATTAACCTAAAGAATAAACATGATCAATGTGTTGGATTTCAAACTTTCATGTTGCATGTCAATCACCTTTGTAAAAGCTTACACAACACAACAAATAACAATATGCATGTTGCACTCCATGTTGGAATGATCTACTATACAAAAGTTGCACAACAAACAAAACAACAAAAACACATAAATAACAATAACAAAAAAACTAAAAATTATTGTTTGATGTGCCAAAAAGATATGAACAATAAATAATGCATTAAACATTCAAATGTGTTAGAACCAAGGGGAAGAAGGAATGACATGAAGTTTATGTTATATATGCTTCAATATTCAAATTACCTTAACAAAATAATAATACACCCATGTAAAAATTGAAAATGAACTTGGGTTTGTAGGTTAGGTATGGAAATTAAAGCAAGGATCTAGGTTTGGAATTTTGTGGCTCTCAACCTAAACTAAATGGCACTTGAACTAATATGAATGGGTTAATTTAAAAATCAACTTTTATTTTACAATAGGAATTTACAATAGATTTTTGTAAAATCTTATGAGTAAGATTAATGGTTCCTACACATTTAATGGCTATATTTAAAAGGTTATCATCAAAGGTTCCATTGGAATTAATAATTAAAATCCATCCATAGACAATGAAAATGATACGTGTTAAACAAGTTTTGAATTCAATGATTGATTGTCCATGCCTAAATTGAACAACTATAGATGTGCAAATGTTGTGATTGTGAATATGCCCAAAATGAAAACTCTATTCATTTTTTGAATATAATTGCATCTTCATGTTTGTTTTCTTTGTTTTTGTTGATTTTTTTGTTGTTTTCATATGATAATTATAATGTTCTTTTTAATATTTTTTCTTTGGTTATTCATAATGGTTATGTCACTGTACATCATTTTTGTCATTTTCATAATTTTCTTGTTTGTAATTTCATTTTGTAAGACTATGTTTTTCCTTTCATTCCATTTATTTCACATTTTTCTTCTTTACATTTGTGATTATTTCATTCGTCATGGTGTTTTGTTTTTATAATGTTGTTTATTTTTAATTTTTTTTGTAATAATCAATATTGGGTTGGAAGTTGTGAGGTGACTTTCCGTCCCTCTATTCCTGGTTTTATGAAGTGATTATACTTGAAGGTACATATGTTGTTGGTGAAGGAGAAATGCAAAGTGTATTTCTAGATATTAAATTGCATTTGTAATTGAAAATAAATAGTTTGCTTCTTATGCATTGTTTGTGATTTGTTCTAATGGAAATTGATTTTGCATCAATCAACTTCCTTTATTTGCCATAAAACGTCTAACTATGATGAATTAAATAACTTCACCTACATGATTTTTATTTATTTATTAGTGATGCTTTATATGAATTTGAAATGTTGAGGGTAAATAACTCAAGGCATCACTAAGTTTATTGTTGCCAAAACCAAAATTGTGGGATCAACTTGCTTCCATTTAAATAGACATCATTTCCTTTCAACCAATCTTAATGATTTGATTCCAATTGGAATTTATGGATATATTTTCAAAGTTCAAACTCTCCAAGTTTTAGAATTTTATGCTAAATTGTCACCCACATAAAACAACTTTTACAAAGCAAAAACAATGTTTAATTTGGCAACAAACTTCTAGTCACTTAAAATGATGTTGCCATCACATATTCTATCCAAATTTAATTTGCATTAGTTCATGGAAAAACTAACTACAAGGTGCACCTATTCGCCAAATCTCAAACTATACACCTTAATTAAGAAAAAAATATGCCACAAAACTCGAGAGGGTTTATGGAAATTCTCTAAGATTTCAAGCTCCAAATCTACCCTTATTCACTTCCATTCTTTCAAAGGTATTACTATGATCCAATGTTATTATCCTTGTTTCCACCATTTATTATGATTAATAACTCTTCTTTTCCCAAGGAAAGTTGTAGGAACAAATTTTCAAAATTTTGAAATTGAAAATGACCTTTGAAAAAAAGAATGCCAAATGATGCAAATTCACGTTTTTAAGAAGAAGAAAAAAAGGAGGTGAAGGAAGACTTCCAATTTGGTGGCCAATGGAAGGTTTCAAGATTAGTGGTCCTTGGAATGTTCCATGCCTGGTGGCCTTTGGAAGGAGAAGGAGAAACATCATTTTCGCTTCCTTCCCCTTTTCACCCCAAAAGATTTTACTTAAATATTGCTTCCATTGATTTTAAGGTTTTTCTTTACCATGTTTTAAACCGTTACTTCATGTTTTTCCTTCCTTTTCCTTGATTTATAAATTGCATTCACACATTTCAATGTACCAAGTTTTCCACACATTCATTGCCAAGTTGATTTTGATTGAAATATTTTTCCCTTGAACTCATGGCATCATGCATGACCACATTTTATGGGTTTCAAACTACATAAGTGAACAAAAAACTGTCTTGGGAGTCATTCCTAAATTTAACACTAACCCAAGATTTTCATGATGAAAATTTCAAATTGTGACAAGTGCACATTCGTTTTAAAATCGGACCTTCTCAAATTTGGTATTATTGAATTTTTCCGAACTTTCGTACTTTGGTGATTTTGTTACAAGTTGATCCCATTCTAATGATGAACTTGAAACTATATGAAAAGGTTTTTATGAAATTGAAAACAAGTTGATTTTTGCATGGTCTTCAATTCCCAACCTTGGACACCATTGTTGGTTGTGTGGTCTAATTCATTGATTTTCTCCTAACAACAAGACATATTATTTAGTACGCACCATTTGATGCATTCTAGATTTCTTGTGGTTATGAACTGCCACTGTGGCATAACCTAGTATTCAACATGTACTTGCAGCTCCTCCTTGAATTTATCCATAACCTAAATAAAAAATTTGTTCATTGTGAAATCCATGTTGCAATTGCCTCTTTATCACACTACTTATTTTAATTATTATGTTGTTTTGAATTAATCCTACATGTTTACAATGTTTGAAGATTATTCTATGTTCATTAAAAATTTCATTGACACACCTTTAACTATTTTAAGAATCTCAAATCATCCTTGCTTACACGACTATCCATTAAATACCAGAATGAGACCAACATTTTGCTAAACATTACAAATTTTGTTGTTTGGTTTTCACCCCAACTTTCTAAAAACTTCTCACCCTGAATCTTGTAATTGAAGTTTTAAAATTATGATTATTAGTTTTTATAAAAAAAAAGAATTAACCCTACACTTCATTCATCCAATATCAAATTTTGAAACAAAAACAACCCCCCATATGACCATGTACACCCACCATTCCTCATTCTAATTTGAAATCGTTAAAAACCCTAATAGTCTTATCACACCCCAATATCCTTAATGCAATTCTTGAAAATTGAAACTACTGTGCATGGATGTGTCAGTAGGGTTCACACGTGTACATCTCCTTTGTGAAAATGTTCAATGTCTTTCTATTATTGATTTAAGTATTTATACAACATATTCATTATATTTTTATTATTTATATGAAAGTTTGGATCAAATTATGTTGTAAAGTTTTTTGTATTTTTTGTGATTATTTTTAATTTTAATGTTAGCATTGGTGTTTCTTTATGTATGAATACTTGTTGATTTTTTCCTTGAAACTTCTTGTCTTATTTATGTTTTTATGTTTTCTTTCTTTATGGTTTTGTTATTGACTCAATCTCCTTTCAATGATGACTTTGCTAATCATTCAATCAATGATAATCAAAACAATTTGATACAAGATTATCAAAGTGTTTTTGTTTTCAACCTTATTGTTGAACATCTATTTAGTTATTTAGTTGACAATGTTTTTGGATCTTTGTCCATATGAAGACATCAAGGGTGCTTCAAATTTGAAGGCAAAAATCAATGAAGATGACATTGCATTAAGTCTATGGTTTTATGAACTTGATTCAAACAAATTTGAAAATATTAAGGTGGGTGGTCGAAGGTGAACTAAACATTAAAAAATGTGGGTGTTCAATGTTTTTAATTCTTAGTGTTGTTATAAGAAAAAATATATTCAATTATTAATTAACTAATCCCAAGGTTTTTGTCGATATGCTTTGTAAATTTATTTTATAATTTGCCAAGAAAAAACAGGTTTTGCATCCTCCTACAAAATAAGTTGTCAATATTTCATGTATGTATCCTAATTTTTTTAAAATTTTTTATGAAAAGTTGTTCTAATATTGTATTTATTTTGCAATTTTACAAATTTGTTCAAAATGTTGGGTGAACTAATATGATTTCAATAAATAATCTCATTTGATTGTAATTGAAAAGTTTTGTGTGAAGTTTAACATTTGAACCAATCCAACATTTGAATGAGTTAAACTTGATGCACATGAAATAATCAATCAATGTATTTCTACTACTTTTGGAATGGATGTTCAAAAATCAAATGTATTGTTTTTAATTGTAGAAAGAAATATGTTGAACCATGATAAATGTCAAGTAACCTTTCCTCACAACATTAATCTTTGATTTGGTTATTTCTGCACAAAAAACTTTGTCATTCGAGGTGCATTTGAGATATATATTGTTGACAATCATGATTTTTTGTTGCACATAGATGAATTTGAAACTTACTTGAGGTATTATATATGATGTCTTGTCTATTTTAGTTTTATTTTTCTTGATTGTTTAATTGTATTGATTTTTTTTGTTTTGTTTTTTAACTTTATGAGTATTAAAAAAGTCTTTCAAAGGACTATAACTTTGATGTTAGTAACTATGTTATAAAGGATAATCGTTCAACAATGCATTGTTGTCAATGTCATTGAAACTTTTAAAGCCTTGATATTTCATCAATCATTTTTTTCATTCATTTTCACATTCACTTTTCTTAAGTTGAATTCAAAGTTGAATATTTTGAAAAATGGTGTGTTATTTGTCAAAACTCTAATTGGGAATAATACATTGTATTTATTGAGTAAAAGATTGATTAGGGATATCCTTGAACTCAAACGTATGAATATTATCACTAAAACCAATAAGATAATTTTGATCATGTGAGTGATAAATGCATTGATTCTTATAGAATATGGCATGAGAATGTTTGGTCATCACAATGAAAAATCACGTGCTAAGTAAAGGTTTCATTTTTTTGTGTTCCTATTTTATTATTATTGCTTTTTAACAATGTGTTGTTGCATATATGATCATTCAAATGAAAATGTTCAAAATCTAGTGATGCAAAAAAAAAAGTAGCAAGGTGAAAGATGATCACACATTAACATTTGAAGAGGTGTATGTTGAACATTAATTCATCTTGAAAAAACTCAAGATAAATTTGTGCCAAACAAAAAAACTTTTGATTTTTATTAATTTTGTTCATGATGTTTATTATTTATGATCTTTTTCCTAATTATTTTGCATTACATTGTAGATAATTGATGCTTCATGTTCATTGTTGATGGTTGAAAGTCCTTCGATGAAACATACTTTCTTAACATGTTTGACTCAATAACACTATGAGAAGGAGAACTTGTGTGGCATTACTTCTATGCCTTGAAAAGTGAGTGATGAATATTTTTTAGAACTTGATGAAAGGTTTTGCAATATTGTGCAATGAGTTAACGAAGTATGATAGACAACTTGTGACAAATAGCCATGTAAGAAGACAAATTTCAAAACTTCATCAATTGTAACATAACCTTGTCAATTTCAAATGCTTTTGTAACTAGTTTGTTTTGTGTTTTCCCCTATTTGTTGAAACATTGAAATTGTACTTTTTGAAGTTTACTTTTTTTCTTTTATTTATTGTTATTTGTTTAGATTTGAACCAATGAATCAAATTTTTAGATCTTCAAAAACTTTGATTTTACAATCATACTTTATTGACATTGTACTATGAATAGATACAAGTGCCAACAATATTTCAATACTTTTTGAAATGTTTCTTGGAATCATAAAACCATTTAAATATATCTTTTTAGTTTTAACAATCACTTTCCAATTTCTTTTTGTTTAAATTAAAAAAGAATGTAATCTATTGTTTTGTATGGGCGATTTTAAGAAAGTAGAATGTTCCCACCTTGAAAAGGTAAGAAACCTTCCCTCCCACAAAGTAAATATTATGTTTTTAAGGTACCTTCCAAAGTCTAAATACACAAGAAATTGTCTAGCAATCTTTTACAACAATGTATCCAAAAATAAAATTGTAGTGTTCCTCAAGTGGTGATAGTCCACAAGCGTATTTAGCCAATATTCAAAATATGAAAGTATAAAATCTTAAGCACCCTTTCCTATTGTAGGCAATTGTGGCAAATTTTTTGAAATTTGTTTTTCGATTTTTGGCAAATGTTTTTAAAAAAAACCAAGGAATTTGTGACAAGATCCCTCCTAGAAAAATATGTGGCTATTATAAACCCCAAGCTTAACTCCATTTGGTCTTTTGGCAATGGAGTAGCTTGTCAGTACCCATTGGTCCACTCTCCATATCATCAATTGTTGTCTTCCAATGTAGTTTGCGTGCAATTGTTTGCACTTCAAGCACCGTGAATTTGTGGTCACGGATTAGTGCAAAACCCCCGGGTCTTAACAATCGGTCCATTTCTTGCACCATCACCCTAATTGAACACCTACCCCAACAATTGTCACCACATCCATTGACTTAGTCATTGTGAGTTGAGAGCTCTCTCTCTTGTAAGAAGAGGCTTTTTGTAACTCCTCCCTTTTGGGATTTGCACGTTCTCCCACATGGATGAAATGAATAAATGCGCATAGCAAAGAAAAATGAAGAAAACAATTGATGGTTTAGGGTTTAAGTATTTGCCTGTGGGGAGCACTAAAAAAGCGCGAGGCATGAATCAGGTCAAACGATCGTGGATACTCATCCAAAGATTCACACCTTTTCTTCCAACCCAACAACAATTTAGTATGTCAACGTTACAAACCAGTAATTTGCATTTAAAACACTCAAATTAAGAAGCTTTTACTTACTTATCAAAGCCTACATTGTCCTGAGACCCAGCTCTAAGGCAGTGTCCAAATCTGAATGAAGTTTTTTGAGCATTAAGTTTTTCTTAGTGTTTTTAAAAAAAAATGTTTGAAGGACTTCATGAAGAGACTGGGTGGTAATGTGAGAAGATGTAACTGACATACATACCAGTCGTGGTAAACACCAATAAGGCTTCGGTCAAATATTACTTGTAGGCGATCAGGTGCATCAATAGGCACGACATTCAGAACCCACCAATGAATTTGAGGCGTCTTGAGCGCCAATGCAGCTGCAAACCTATAAAATGACACAAAAAACTTGAGCTGCTACATTATTTATTTTTGTCCAGATTCAGGCAGGAGGAAGCTAAATCACCCAATTCATGACATAAGAACTGTAGAAAAATGAATTCCAATTTCCAAAGTAGGTTGGTTCTTCCTTAAGCATCAGAAGAACCATATATCCACATACAATTATGGGATTTAATAAGCTCAACAAGCAAAGCCCTTGGTTTTGGAAAGTGGCAGGTTCACTCCTCAACTAACTAGCAAGCTATGCTAGTTAGTTGGGTTTGACAGTAAATTTACCCTCCATACATAGCATTCATGTCAAGAACATTTCGAATTTCAAGAATCCTTCTTGGCCCAAAATGGTGCACATAGAAATCAGTGATGTAGACCCAATAGTTGAAGTCTGCGAGGTACACTTCCTTGATTGCAGCTGTGATGCCTAGCGCAGGCACAGTTTGCCATAATCTTCTGGGTGGATTCAGGAGGCGGATTTTCCAATCCATATTTTCTTCCAACACTGTTGTTGTTGTCATTCCTTCTGTGTCATCATCAATGCAGTTTTGCAAAGGAACCTTCCTGTCATCCCAAACATCATGAAGCAGCAGCAGCAGCAGCTCTAGGATGATGGTGACCTTCAGAGTGTTGCTAAGCAGTGGTGCTCAACACTCAAGAGAAAAAAAATGGAACCAAGCAAGCTCCCAAAAGTACAATAAGAGACAAAACCCCTCCTTGCAAGCAAAAGGTGAAAAGTGATAACGGTCTTCTTGTTTACCATACAGTTGAACCAGATCCATGACGTGTTGTCAGGCACACAGGGATGTCTCTTCGAAGATGGCACTCAACATCAGTGATGTTTGAAGGCTTCTGCCAAACAGTTACTGTACCTGCCCTTCCTACTACCTTCCAGCAAAGCCTTCCCAGCTGTCTCTCCATCTCTGCACCAAATGCACACACCATATGTCATCATTGACGGTCCTAGAAAGAAAGAGAGTGCTGTCTGAGCTCAGATGGTCCTAGAAAGAAAGAAAGCGCTGTCTGAGCTCAGATGGTCCTAGAAAGAAAGGAAGTGCTGTCTGAGCTCAGACAGTCCTAGAAAGAAAGAAAGAAAGCGCTGTCTGAGCTCAGATGGTCCTAGAAAGAAAGAAAGTGCTGTTGGAGCTCAGATGGTCCTAGAAAGAAAGGAAGCACTGTCTGAGTTCAGACAGAGAAAGGGAAGAGAACAAGATCTTCCACCACCATACTGCTTGCAGAAAATACAAGTTCTGAACACAAAGATGATTCAGACCAACAACAAGAATGGACATATTTGGAATCAATCCTGGACTGCTTATTCTTCAAACCTTTCAATGACTGGAGTTGCAGGGAGACATCCACAGTCCAGACAAAGAATCCCCCACTGTGCAAAATGCGATCTGCTTCCAGCAAAAGCATTCCATCTGCATGCATGCCCAAAGTCCTTTTTTCCTTCCCAATCCTCATCATCATCCAGTGCAACATGAGGAGCAGCAGATTCATCTTTTCAATCATTGGGTCTTAGACAAAAGCTACTAGTCCACTAAAGACTGCCATGAGAAGGGATGTCACAGGATGTGGGATTCCAAACCATGGTGGTTGAGCCAGGAGGAGATGTTGCAAGCAGCACAATGAAGCAGATCAAAAGCTTGATTTGGGTATGGCAATCGGACAAGGATTGAGTCGGAGAAGCTGTTTGTGAGAATGCCTGGGTAACCTCTCTCGAGCACTAGCTGTATTCCATCCTCTTCAGACTGGCTCAGTGCAATACAAAGTGTTGTTACACCTCTTTGCTCCATAGCCACACTCAAGCTCCCCGTACCACATCCAAAATCCAACACCACTCTTGTTTTCTCACCAAGAGCCAAACCAGGCACCAGCTGTTCATATGAAAAAAACCTTGTACACCTCATCAGAATGATCCATCACCTTCTTCATGTCATGTCCCAGGAGAAAGAAAGAAAGAGAGAAGAAGCCATCATTCATGACCACCCTGGAAGTCAAAACACTTACTGCAGCATGCATGGGAAAGATCAGAGAGAAGGAGGAGAGTTTAAGGTTACATGGGTTTGAGGAGGGTTGAGGATGGTTTAGGGTACAGGGTTGAGGAGGAGTAGGATTACAGTAGAACTACCTGTTCCAGATGCTCAAGATACTTGCCAGCGCCAAATGGATACATGGGTCCTCCGGAATGGAACAAGATTGTGGAGCTCTGAACTTCAACCCATGAGTTTGCTTGCTTTGAATGTAACAATGGAGAATTCACAACATTTTGCAGCCATGCCTGCTCTTGAAGCACAAACAAACAAAAAGAGTCCTTAGGTGGAATTGAAGAAGAAGGATTTGGAAAGACATCAGTCACATAGAATTTGATTGTTTCTTGGACATGGAGTTGAAGCTCAAAATGAAAGCTTGATTATGTGCAGCAGTATTTTCTTCTTGTTCTTCATTTGCAGCAAGAATTGCTTGGAACAAAACTTGGTTGAATGCATGCGAGATTTTGTGGTAGTTACCAAAAAAAAACTCTTCTCACCTGGCTCTGAGAAAGAGGCCATCTGAATTCGCGCACATACAATGGTGGGACCAGGATCACACATGAAGAAGAAGTTTCTTTCATGTTCTCAGATGTGTCATCAGAGTTGTTGTTGTGGTGTGCAGGAATGGCATCTCGCAAATATGCAGGGCATGGTGCAAATCCTACTTCTTCTTGTATCATCACATCATCACCAGGTGATGCAGCAGCTGCCGATGATGAAGCTGTAGAAATGTCTCCTTCATCACTGTTGTCTTCATCATCATCATCATTTTCTTCTACAGCTGTTTTGATTTGCAACAACTGTGCTTCTGAGAGAGACCCATCTAGTTCTAGAATACCCTCCGTGAGTACACCACCAAATCCAAGAGAAGAAGAAGAAGAAGCACCACGCGGATGAGGAGCAGGAGTTTTAGAAGAAGAATGTTGCAGCAGCAGGTGCCTTGTTGACCCCAGCAGCACCACTTCAAGTGAGGAGGAGCGAATATCTGGATCTACTGGTGCTGCTGCAGCGATTCGAAGAGTTGATAATTCTGTTCCTCCTTGCAGAAGTGTGTGGGAAATGAAGACCCAAATGCAAGACATGATGATGCTAATCATCTTCTTCTTGACTTCTTCAAGCTCCAAGAACACTGGAAAACTCTACTACTTTTGCAAAACTTCTACAAGAGACTCAAATGATTCCAAACGATTGGGAATTGTCGCACAGACAGACGGACAGAGATGGGTGTTCCAACAGAGAGTTTGAGTTTGAACGTTCTTTTTCTTCTTCTTCTTCTTCCCATGATCGCTATGATCAACGTGGTTGGGTTTTTGCGCGAACGGTTGAACGTTGGAAGAAGTTGGGATTTGGAGTTGTGGGTTTGTGTCGGGAGTTTTGGGTCCTTCTTGTTGGAAACAAACAACACACATCCAAGAAGAACAAATATCCTAGATCATGGGTCGAGGTCCGAGGATTATCTTGTGGCATGATGATGAGGATGATGATGATGATGATGGAGTAAAAGCAAATGCCAACACGGGGATGAAGAGAGAGAGAGAGAGAGAGAGAGAGAGAGAGAGAAAACTGGGAGAAAACAAGAACGATGATCGTCAAACAGCAAGAGGTGCGGGATGTTCCTGGACCCTTGCGGGACATTCCTCGTGGGTTTTGGGGATGTTCCTCGACGTTTGCGGGATGTTGGTCGGCGGCGTTTGCCTAATGTTGTGCGACGTGTGCCTGGCTGCCTGTCCCACGCGGTTTGCAGTTGTCTTTCTGGAACTAAAGACTTGTCTCTCGCCATTTCTGGGACCCGCCCAACCTGCGACCCGGACGACCCGCGCGGGCATTCTTTGTGCATTTCGGGAGCTCGTTGTCGTTGTTGTTGTTGTCGTCGTCGTCGTCGATGCCTCTATGTGTGTTGGGAGGATTGCGGAAGAAAACAACAGGAGGAAGTGGAGGAGTTCGGATTACTTCTTCTCTTGCGTGCAAGACTCTCTCTTCTCGCTGCGAGAACCAAAATCAACAACAACACACATGAATTGGAGGAGATTCTTCTTTCTGGATGCACGCTCTGGGATTCTTCCTTCTCTCGCTTGCTCGCTCGCTCTCTCTTCTTCTTCTTCACAGGACTTGCTCCTTGTTGGTTCGTGCTTTCTTTGATGCTTCCAAAGATGGGAAGCTCTTGGTGGATTTAGAGCTTCCAGTTTCTCTTTTGCAAGGCTACAACAGGAGTTGGGTATTCTTCTTCTTCTTCTGCTGCTGCTGCTGATCCAGGGTGTTGGGTGAGGGGAGGTTTAAGGATTAGTATCTCTTCAGAAGATTCGGGAGAAAAGAGAAGTTGGGGATTCTTCTTCTTCTTCCTTTTGCTCATCTGTGCTTGAAGATTTTGTTGCAAGGATTTTGTTGGAGAAAGCCAGAATTGGAGATTGTGTTCCTTTGGTTAGAGAGGTTTAATAGGCTTCATTCCTCTTGTGAGGATTTGGGAGCAAACAGGAGTTGTGGGGACAGGGGAGGGAGAGGGGATCTTCTCTTCTGTTGCATGAGAGTATGGGAAGCTGTTGTACAAAGACCTCAGCAGCGCAGGAGGAACAGAATGAGCACAAGTTTGCGCACCAAAATTATGATCAGAATGGGGCACAAAAGCATCAGGAGCAGCTGCAGCATGTAGCTCACAATCACAAGCATACCCCTCAGCATCATCATCATCACCGGCATGCCAGGGAGCAGGAGAGATCAGTAGTTGAAGATTTGCAGCAACCAGCACAAGCAGCCAAGAAGCCTCCTGCTGCTGCTGTGGCTGCTGTTCCTCAATCAGATAGGAGGAAGACAACAAGAAGGAGGATTGTCGGGAGCAATATCAGAGACAACACCTCTGTTCCTTTGGGGAAAAAGACGAACTTTGGATACCAGCGAGATTTCAAGGCCAAATACACTCTCGGCAAGCTGCTTGGCCATGGTCAGTTTGGCTACACTTATGTTGCAATCCAGAAGGCAACTGGCATGAGAGTTGCAGTGAAGACTATCGAGAAGAAGCAGGTTCATCTGCAAACACACATTTCTCTTCCTTGTTGAGGGTTCTTGTTTTCAGTATTGGAAGAAGAAGGATCCTTACTTCTTCTTAGCATCTCAATCAGAGCTTCACATAGCTAGCTTGTTCCCACAGTTGACAATTCTTAAGATCCTCTTCTTCACAATCCATGCCTTTCCATCATACAAGAGACAGGTGCTTATTTTTTTTCTTGGAAAGAATTGGCTGATTGTCATGGTTGGAAGCATGACAGATGACACTTCCCATCTCTGTGGAAGATGTGAAGCGCGAAGTGAAGATCTTGGACACTCTTTCTGGCCATGAAAATGTGGTGCAATTTATCGCCTCCTTTGAAGACAACGATCTTGTCTACATTGTAATGGAGTAAGCTCTATTGATGCTCCAGCTCCTTGCTTTTTTGTTTCTGCAACTTGAGAGGGCAATGCTGCTGCTGCTGTATTCCTTGGAGAATTTTTTTATGACCCAGTCTTGCATCAAAAGTGGTTACGATCTTTCCTTTTGAGATGATTGTAACAGAAGTTGTATGGGATTTCTTTCTTAAGATCTGATACTTTGGGAGTTGATAAAATTGGTAGGTGGGTTAGTCATGGCATTTCATTACTGCTATTTGTAATGAAGGTAACAAAGGGTCTTCTTGCACTTTGCAATGTCTTCTTTGTGGGCTGCACTGACTGCTTGGTGAACCAGGTTATGTGAAGGTGGGGAGCTCCTTGACCGAATCCTTGCAAAGTAAGTCTGTTGATTTAAGGTTTAAGGGCAATCGAACTGTCTGTCTCTGAGAAAAAGTTGTGCAACTCTGGTGGGAGGGAGAGATGGTATATAGATTTGGATGGTGTAAAATCAGTAGTTGGAGGTCAAAGAAGTATCTGAATTGGCTTTGTCCAGGCTCACTTTGGGATGAGTCTTGTTGTGTCCTGAAGAAGTCTAGAGCCAATAGCATTTGTTTGTTGTTTGTCTAATACTCAGTTGGGCCATCATCCTGATCACTGTGGTGGTGCACAAACAACAGGAAGGAAAGTCGATATAGTGAGAAGGATGCAGCTCGGATTGTCAGACAAATGCTCAATGTTGCTGCTCAATGTCATCTCAATGGTGTTGTGCACCGTGACATGAAACCAGAGGTAGGTATATGCACATCATGTACTACATGTGCAGCTATAATGTGGATGAGAACAAAAGAATATGTTGATTATCAAATGCACACAATGTCAGGTTTATTGATGACAAAGTTCACAGAATGATGAGAGTCTTCCATTGTTTTTCAGAACTTTCTTTTCAAATCTACAAAAGAGGATTCACCTCTCAAGGCAACGGATTTTGGGTTGTCTGACTTTATCAAACCAGGTACAACAGCATCACCTGCTGGGTGTGCTTTTCTTTCCTTTCCTCTGGATACATCTTGCACTGGATGGAATGTTTTGCACTTGGCAGGTTCATAGGTCTCTCTCTGTGCTGAAGGTTGGGTGTTGGGACTGGTCTCATTGGTCAATTAGCTGATACCCTTTTTGTTTTCTGCAGGCAAAAGATTCCATGATGTGGTGGGTAGTGCATACTACGTTGCTCCAGAGGTGTTGAAGAGAAAATCTGGTCCAGAGTCTGATGCATGGAGTATTGGAGTCATCACGTACATCTTGCTGTGCGGAAGGCGCCCATTTTGGGAGAAGACTGAAGCTGGCATCTTTAACGAGGTAGGAGAAAGAGTAAAAAAAAGCAGGTTATTCAAACTGTGTTACCCCTTCACACACTTGTGTTCAATTGAGGGATGCTTAAAGCTCACTTGTTCTGTGTTTGGTTTTTTGTGATGACTACCCAGGTACTGAAGAAAAAGCCTGACTTTCGAGAGAAGCCATGGCCTACAATCAGTGCCAGTGCTAAGGACTTTGTGAAGAAGCTGCTGGTAAAGGATGCCTTTGCCAGGCTTACTGCTGCCCAAGCCTTGTGTACGTTCTCCACAGTTTCATGTAGTTGTAATCTTTTGGGTGGCATGAGTAAAAGTGATCACTGAAGTTGATGATGAGGTTGCCATTAATATGTATGAGGCAGCCAGACTGGAATTCATGAAATGGAACTGGATCAGTATGATATTGAGATGATGATGATGAATGTGAGGAATGTGGGAATGCTGAGGATTCATCAATTTGGCATGCTTCAACATTACCCACTGTTCAACAGCAAATGTGGAGTAGTTCTGTGGCTATGCTTACAATGGGTATTATTGTTTATGCTGCAGCTGTGGCCTTAAGAAAGTTTGTGAAACTGTGCAGCACATCCATGGGTTAGAGAGGGAGGAGATGCATCAGACATACCATTGGATATCTCGGTTCTGTCAAATATGCGAGAATTTGTGAAGTACAGCCACCTAAAACAGATTGCTCTTCGGGTAGGTCATATCCTTCAGACCTTTAAAGTGCCACCACATGTAGCCATTTTTGGTATGCCTGGGAACAATGCCATTATTGTGTGCACTGATTACGTGGGAAGACACAGTAGAAGACATAAGTTTTTCCTGCTGTACCTGGGGGGCTGAGTAGTGTGGAATCAACTGCAGGCTTTGGCAAGCACGCTTGACAGTGATGAAATCTCAGATTTACGAGATCAGTTTGATGCGATGGACATGGATAGGAATGGCACAATCACTCTTGAGGAAATGAGGATTGTGAGTACTTTTCATGTGCTCTACTATTGTGTTGGTAATTTTTTGCTTGCAACTGCAGGTATTTTTTTTTCCTTTGTATGTGGGGACGATGTTATTTGGTCTGTTGATGGGTCGGTGACTTACAATAATAGTTTGATGTATTTGGGAATGTGTTTTGCAAAGGCCTTGCAAAAGGACCAGCCTTGGGTGCTAAAGGAATCACGGGTGCTGGAGATTCTTCAAGCGGTATGTAGACAAAACATTTTCCAAGCTTCAGCCAAAAATAACAAACTTAGTGCTCATGAGATTTGTGGTGGTGTGGGGTCCAGTTTCTTCTCACATAAGAAGAAAACATTCATATGGGGCTCTGTTTGATGCTACAGATGGATACCAACAGAGATGGGTTGGTTGATTTCGATGAGTTTGTCGCAGCCACACTGCATGTGCACCAACTGAAAGAGACAGATGCAAAGAAGTGGCAAATGCGGTTACAAGCTGCCTTTGACAAGTTTGATTTTGATGGGGATGGCTATATCACTGCTATTGAGCTCAAAATTGTATGAGACTGTCTCTTATCTTTATGCATCACAAGCTGCATTCTATGCTTTCATGTGGGATCAGATCCCTTCCAGCATCTCTACATAGCCCAGTTTCTACCAACCACCTTTTGTTCTGTGCATGCGGTGTAGACAATTAACTGCCCATGCTATTACAAAGTTACAGCATTTGGGTGCAACAAAACTTCATTTGTCGGAGACAAAAGTGCTACACTGCTTCAGAGCAGTGGTCACATTCTCTCTCTTGTAGCCTGATGGGCACTGATAGGAAGGTTTCTTCATGGGCATTTTTTGTTTGCAGGCTATGGGTCTGAAGGGCTCCATGGAGGCAATTCTTTGTGAAGCAGATTTGGATGGAGATGGACGAATTAGTCTACCAGAGTTTCAAAACTTAGTGCGCCAAGCAAGCCTTGGGTCTAGAAACAATGATGACAATGATGTCCGCATGCAGCAGCACCGACGTCACCACCGAGAAGCCCCATTGCCATGCGAGAACCAAATGATGATGGTTCACTAAAAACCCATGCTCCATTGTCATTGAAAGCACTTCTTGCTTGGGACAAAGGAACAGTCTTGTGTTTAGGGTTTAGGGTTGAGACCGATGATGGATTCGTGTGTTGGATTTTGATGGTTTCTTACCTGCAAGTAAAAACCAAAGACTTAACCAGCAAAGATCCCAACCAGGTCAGTTGGCCATTCATGGATTCAGATATCGGGTGGTGTGCAGGACACCCTATTGTGCCAGTTGGCAGTTTTTTACAGGTGATTTAATTCTTTTGGTGGATTTTTTCTTAAATTTTAGTTTTTCTTGTAAAAAATTAGAGCTTACGGTAGTGATTCTTCAGGTGCTCTTTGTTGCACCAAGAGTTTTACCCATTGAGTCTCCTCGCTGGCAATAGAGAGGGGTGTTTGAAACAGGCCAATTCATTGCACTTGGATAAACAAGATGCCAAGCTAGTGGTTGATTGGAGACCACTTGTTTATATAATGAAAAGCATTCAAAAAGTTAATGTAAAGTCGAGCATTTGTGGTACAAATATGAAATGCTCAAATTGTGGAATGCTATGCAATGCAATCTCTCAACATTTGTCGTTCATGAATTATTGCTTTATGGATACATAATAGTTCATCAAATGATCAAGTATTAATCTTTGAGTCAGGATTTTCTCCTAATGCCAACCTTGCATGCTTCAAGTCTAAGAATTATGTCATGCCTACATTTATATTTCTCAATTTCTATATGTTACAAAATTTCAGCTAATGTTTCAGCCCAATTTTCCTATGTTCATTAGTTTTTTATTTTACTGAATTATCAATGAAAAAATTATTCAAAATCCAAGGACCCTTGCATTGTAGGTCTAAACTCTAAACATTATGAACTCAATAGTGTTTATGTAGAGGGGGGCTACTTGTTACCCCTTTTGCATAAACATCACCCAACATAGCTGATGATTGGATGTGCAAGTTGTTGGATGCAATACGATTAGCATTGTGAGCTATAATATGATGTGAATATTGTAATATGAGGATGTTTATCATTTCATCCATGGTAATGATTGTTTCTCATAGTCATGTCTCGTAGCCTTTTTCTTCATTGATGAATCTTAGTCGTTTATGGGATAGTAGCTTAGGTAGGCAAGTTATCAAGTCTAAACATGGATGTTATAAACAAATGGGAAGTTGACACATCATCAAGTGACATCCTACAATCATTTGGTAATTCAAAACCCTTAAAATAAAGCCTCTACTCATGATGACCCAAGTATTCAATCACCACCTATTTTTAATCTCATAGTCTTTGACCTTGTAATTCAAACATTTGTATCTATCTTTGCAAGCCAAATACCTTAAGAACTTTTTATTTGGATGAGATTAAAAAGGGCAAACCAATCATATGCATGTTATACATTTCCAAATGATGAACACATTTGAGAGGAAATCATAGATGAAACATTGTTGGATCACAAGGCAATGATGGATAGAATATGATGACTCATGGAGCAATTACCTCTCTAAATGCAATAGCTAAATAACAATGTGGAGTTGACGGCTTGGGAATGTGGATGTCACAATTAGGCATTGTGGACTTTTCAATTTGACATAGTGGAGTTGGCAAACAATCCAAGTCAACGTGACAAAATAGCCAAATAGCAATGTGTGGACTTCACAATTTGACATAGTGGAGTTGCCAAACAATCCAAGTCAATGTGACAAAATAGTCAAATAGCAATGTGTGGACTTCACAATTCAACAATTTAAACTTGAAAAACATGACAAGTGAAGTTGACAAAATAGTTGAACAAGTGGTATTCCATACTAAAACCCCGTGACTGAGGAAAAAAGCTTTGGATCAATCAAAGGTTATTTAATGTTGATTCAAGAATCTCACAATTAAAAATAATGATTATTAAGCATAACAAAGCTAGCCTTTGTTGTTATGGGGCATTGCAAAGCTTCAATTTGTTGTACATGATTGATTGACTTTCCAATTCCACCATGCATTGCAAATGATTTTCTTCTATATCAAAGTAGCAAGTGGCAACTAGTTGAAAAGTCGATTGATGCATTGCCATACCCATATGCCAACACACTTCCCCTATATATTACCCATGCATAATCCCAATTCTCAAACAAATGCAACCACACCAGATGCCATCAATAATGTTGCAAGTGATATCAAGTTTGATAGTTTAAAAGTATCACAATAAAGCTTTAGTGATTAAACAATGTTCTATAATCTAAAGTGATTGCTATGTAAAGATGAAATACAAACCATGCCTTCTATGCATTCATTTCTATGCACCAATCTCCTTGGGCATCAAACTTTCAACAAACATGGAATTATCAATATTATGTGGCACTAAAGACATGTCCTCAAACCCTAGCATTGCCAACATTGTTTTTCCCTTTGAGATAAAATTTTCTATCCCACTCCCAAGTATTGGAAAATTTGTTTAAGAGGTGCTTCTTTGCCCCTTCCACTTCCTTTTTGCATAAATCTTTGATTATACAAGATGGGCATACAAGGTTTGCTCCAAAAGCTTGTTCTTGATTGTCCTTGGCCTTTTGGACCAAAAAAAGGTAAACTTCAACTACAATTTGTTCACTTCCTCTGCACACACTAACATGCCAAAGGTTTCCTCTAAGACCAATGTAGTCTACCTTGCCACTCTTTTTTTGGACTATTGTTCATCGAAGATTGGATAGACAAGCCCTCACCTACACAAAGGCACTATAATCAACCTGAGCATCCTAAGATGTTGAAGAAATACCTCGTGGATTAAAATAGGTGCACATATATGCCTTCCTCCATAAGGAATGTAAAGTCTCAAGTTATGTCAAACCTAAAGAGACTTTCACTCAATTGTGTTGTGGTTATAGAGAAAATTCATAGAATGTGCACACATAAAAATTGTCTAAAATGTTGGAAATACCAAAAAAACCCTAGAGAAGAACTCAAAAGCTTTTAGGGTTTGGATCAATGACAACAATTCCAAATCTTTAGGACTTAAGGGTTTGATTCAATTTGAAAAGAAAAATGGTAACTTTGATTCTAACCTTCTAACTTTAAACTCTAGGTTCTTTTCCATCTTCTAAATTTATCTTGCCATCATCTTCCAAATGTTGCACGACATAAACAATAAATATTGAAAGAAAGAAAAAAGGCCAAAAACCTTTTTCTTGGGTTCCATTTCCTCCATTTCATCACTATCCTCCGTGGGGAAGTGCTTCCAAAATTAAATACCAAAACCTTATTAACACCCAGCTTATGAAAATCTTGAAAATTTGGCTTAGTTTGCGAGATTTGTCAAGCAGATCAATAGAAGGCTTTGCACTAATAACTATTAGACACAACTTTAATGGCAAGCAACTAAAATGCTTTTCTCTACTACAACAAGGAAGGTTTTTGAAAAAAAATAAATTGAAGAAAATTTTGATAATTGTATCAAAAGAGAGGTGGAGAAGAGTTGTAATAGGACTAAATGATGAAAAATGAATCTGTAATCTACTTGTAGGCGTGCATGAAAACATCTCCAACCTACCTCATTAACAAAATTGCAACGGTTTCCTAACATATAAGATGTTGTATTCCTTCCATAGACCTTACCCTAAACCCTAACTTGCACACAATGGTATGTTATGTTTGCTTGTGTTCCTAGCTTTTGAAGTTGAAAAATGATAGAAAAAATAGACCATTGTGGCTATGGTCGTTGTCATCATGTGAATGAGGTCATGTACAAGGATTGAATACCCACGTGTCATAGAGAGGTGATTTCCCCAACATGTCCTACATGAATTACCTCACACTACACATACATAGGGAAAACCATTTCCATATTGACTCTATAAACTTTTCGGATTCAACATTCCAGAAACCAAAGATGAAAAGATGGGGTGTTTGAAAACTACACAACCCACCTTTCTCAAAAAGGCTTCATAAAGTAAACATCATCAAGAGCAAGTAGTGGTTGCCTCCATTTATTAAAATCTTTAACCATTATAAAATATGACACACTGGAAATTATCCATTCATTATATAGGTATGCATCACATCCTCTTTGAGTACAAAAGGGCAAAACATTTTGTTGCCAGAATTGACAATTGGATTCTTGACAATTTTAACATTGCAACAAGAGCATGCAATTTATATGTCAAAAAAACAATGCTTATAGGAGATGTTTTCATGAATGATATCAACCATCTTGCAAGAACACAACATCGTAGCTTCATCCATGATAAGAACCTACAATCAAATCTCCCAACAATGAAGCATCACTAAATGAAATCTCCCAATTCTACTTTCAGAATTTAGCTAGGTTATTAAGCTTCTTTTGAATTGTATTGGAAAGGTGAAAACAAAGTAATGTCTTTTCCTCTAATGTTTTAAACAACCTAATGTTCTACACAATTCAAACAATGGAAGGAAATTTATTCATAGTTCAATAATCTAAGGGAGTTGTGGGAAAGGAATCAAGAAAAATCACATACATGTTCCATTATGTCAATCCTTTTCCTTTCCTTGCTACATGCAACATCTCCTATAAAACGTTTGCATCATCAAAGTTTCAAAACATAACATATCATATAAAAGTTGCAAATCTTCCAAACTTCCAAGCCAACAATCTCCTACCATATGAATGGAAATTTTACAACGTGACCCAATTGATTTAGATCTCTCAAACTCTAACATTAGGAGTTGACTCAAAGAAAAAGAACCCCAAGCCCTTAAGCTTGTCAGCTACAATCTTCAAATCCTTCAAACAATTAATGATGCACATGATGCTATGGTGAATTATTATCATCATTAGCTTTTTGCATGCATTTGATTTGTTCTTCAAAACCTTTCATACCTAGACAAATATTAGTAGTTCAAAGGGGTTTGAGAGTCGAGATAAAAGGATGCAATAGATCCAAAGGGGACTAGCCTCATTCTATTATACTATTGCCCATGCCATTCATTTTTTACATTCTTTATGATGGGGGGGAATAAAAACAACTTCGTGATATTTAACAAAAGGTGCAAAATCCACCAATGTGCAAAAAATCTAAGTAACTCATGATTGTTTTCTATTCTCATCCACTACCTCCCCTCCCGCTCTATGTATGTGTTTCTCTCACAAAAGACAGATCCATCTATAGCCTTGCCTCCCCAATTTGAAGAGCATGTAGCTGCAAATCAATTTTTACTCCTTAAGATTATGTCTTTGTCTCTTTCTTTGTGCCCACAAAGCTCTTTAGGTTAATCTCCTGGATCCAAGCCCCATAAATGG
>Ga0209208_10002863_pt1 | contig 24816 bp, 17 predicted proteins | sample S1TSphfallax_3_FD_187694 | JGI IMG/M metagenome (GOLD analysis project Ga0209208, IMG submission 187694) | Host-associated microbial communities from peat moss isolated from Minnesota, USA - S1T2_Fd - Sphagnum fallax MG (SPAdes) (version 2) | ecosystem: Host-associated > Plants > Peat moss >...
GGTTCATTAAAAACTTGAATTTTAACCATTTCAAATTTCATTGAAATACACAAGGTGAAAGAAAATGCACATGCATTTTTAATACATATTATTTGACCATTGATAGTAATGTATTAATAATAGCTTGAGCAATAGCCCAAGTTTTGCACATTCTTACTTGTGATGAAAAATGTAAAAATTGTTGTCACCCATAACAAACGAAGACTACATTTCGATATTCTAATATCTCTTGGAACATAATGACTTGTGGTGCAAACTGTGTTTTCACAAAAGTTTTAAACATCCTTGCTGAGAGCCTTGCAATAATACAAAAATCCTTTCATTATTGTTTCCCATTCCTAAATTTTTAAATCCAAGTTATAGTCTTTTACAAGGATGTTTGAACATTTTTCAAACTCATTCCTAAAAATTCAACACACATTTTGAAATCATCACAACCATCATTACCACAAATCATGGTTTTTAAAGAGGTTCAAATTGACTAATTTGTAATTTTTGAATAGTGGACATGTGCATTTTGACTAAAGGTTAAGGGCTTCAATGACACATGTATTTATTGATTAATTAACTTGACTATAGTGATTTATTTGAATAGATACATATAGTCAAGTTATAGAACCTTAATAAAAATGGCTATTGTTTTTAATCAAATTGAATATTTAAACAAGATGGTCAATGATTTTTAATCAAAATGACCAATGGTTTTAATCAAGTTGAACATTTAATCAAGATGACCAATGATTTTTAGTTAAATGCAACATAGTTTATTACCCTATGTATCTACCTTCTACCTATTCATTCACCTATTTATTTAGTTAACTACTTACCTATTTATTACCCACCCATTTATCTACCTAGGGCATAAGCATGGTAAAGTAGTCAACTAAATTTCCTCAGTAATTTACTTATTAAGTAAAAAGAAAATAATAATAAAATTCATCATAAACCATTTGTATGTGGAATATTTTCACTTTAATGGTTAAAGACAAGACAAATTTTCATTATTGTGTATTAACTTTCAAACTCCACATTGTAAAAATAGGTTGAAAGTAGATTTTGCAATTTACTTTTCATCTATTTTTTGCATTATGGACTTTTGTAAAGTACATGGTAAGTAGGTTCTAACAGATAAAAAATATAATTTTTTTTTATGGGGATTTTAAAAATACAATTATTTTTATATCCTTACGTAATATCAATATGTTTCATTAAATTAGATGTGTTAATGATTCCCAAATCACAAATTTACCATGCTGTAAATAGGGATTTTTTTTCTTACTTTTAGAATTGATTTGTTTTTAATCTTTTGGAAGTAAATTTTTACAAATGTAATAGAAGGCACCAAGAGTATTCTATCATACTTCCATCCATTTTGATGTTATTTTATGGCATTTATATGCATGACACAAGATAAAAATGGAGACACTTAATTTTTTAATACTTTACCATTTTTTGCCCCATACTTATATTTTTTCATTTTCGTGTAATTTACCTAAGTTTACTTATCTACATACTTACATATTATCTATTTATCTATCCACCCATTTACTTATCTAAGTTTAACCACTAGGTTTAGCCATTAAGTTTACCCAAAATTTAGCAATTAAGTTTAATTAAAATTTAATCACTATGCTTATCCATTAGATTTGGCATTAAGTTTAGCCTAAGTTGAACCATAATTAGATTTGGCACTATGTATAACCTATGTTCAACCACTAAATTTATTCACTAGGTTTAATTTAAGTTTGCCCATTATATTAACCCCTAGGTTTAGTCTAATTTTAGCCATTATGTTTAACCAAATTTTAGTAATTATGTTTAAACATAAAATCTAGCAACTAGATTGAATTTAAGTTTAGTCCCTATGTTTATCCAAGGTTTAGTCACTATATTTAATCATTAGATTTAGCCACTAGGTGTAGCCAAAATTTAACCATGAAATGTAGCCGTCAAGTTTATCAACTAGGTTTAGCAACTATGTTTAAGCACTAGATTTAATCATTAGGTTTAGCTAAAGTTTAACCATTATGTTTAGCCATTACATTAAATCAATAAGTTTAGCCATTAGGTTTAATCACTTGATTTAATCATTATGTTTAGTTTAATTTTAACCACCAGTTATCACTTAGGTTTATTTATTATGTTCAGTGATGTGAAATAAACATGTGAAATTAAAAACTTGACAAAACTCAAACATTTTTGATGGTGTAGTCCAGTAATAAGGACTTGGTTTATTATTGCGAAAGTTTGAGGTTCAATTCCTAACATTTGCAACTTATGTGCATGCTTAAAAAGCTAAAGTAGGTAGGTTAGACTAAGGTAGTTTAGTGAGGTATGGTTAGGTTAAGTTAGGTAGGCTAAGCTAGGTTAGGTTAAGTGAGCACCTACTTTTTTAAATGCATTTTTTCGACCTACTTGGACCTATTTACTACCTACTTACTTACTACCTATTAATTTTTTTAAAAAAATCTATAAATGATTTTAATTTAGGTTTAAATTTTCCCCAATCAAATGATCCACTACTTACCAATCAAATAGTTAGTCACTTTGTCAGTCACTTTATTAGTTGAAATGAAAAGGTCAAAGTTGATTACCTAATCATGTTAGCAAATCCAAATTGATTTGTCCATATTGATAAGGTAATTTATTTTTTTGTTTGTCATTTGAGGTATTTTGACTAGAGAATCCAATTAAAACAAACCATAAATTGTAGTAGTGCATATTGACATGAAAATGGCCAAAACGTGATCTTCACAAACAAGTTGGATAATTGAAAAGAATGAGTAACAACACTCGTTAATGCCAAAGTCAAGGTACTTAGATTTAACCTTTCATCCTTGACATAAGCAATGATTTTGTTGAATAAACCAAAATAATCAAATAAAACCCATACATACCTAGTTTACCATGCTTGCACTTGTTTTGTTATGCACCCCAAAAATTCCCATTGTGGGATGTGGGCTTTCATAAATTGGTAATAGATTTGACAACCATGGCAAAGGTTTAATGTCCACCACAAGACATGCAAAGATCAAAAAACATTATAATGCATGAAAAATGTGAGGGTAGAATATATATTTTCAATTTTTTCCATGATGTTTGGTAGCACATTTGTCATTAATTGATGTTAAAATGGAAACACAACATGTGAAGCTCCTTTTGTGGGAGGTTTTCCATTTATTTTAAAACCATGCACCTTAGTTGTGGACTTTCAATAGAAGACAACAAATGGTTACCTTTCAAAATGTATAAGACCAAGTTTTCAAAAGTGGCATGTTGTGCAAGGTTACTTCTATTATAAGGTTATTGGTTGCTAAAACATTTGATGAAATCATGGAAGGAAGGATATTCTTCCTTATTTTGTTTTTCTTCTTTGAATTCCATCACCTTGAACTTTATACACCAATAACAACTCCCACCTCTTGCATTCTTTCACATGTTCAAGAAATACATGTTGTTTCAAAGATGTACCATTATCTTTGTTATAGTTCACAAGGCCCTTATTTTTCCCATGGGAAACATTTTTAGCGTTGACATCAATTGGATTGTATTAACAAACAATACATTTTATGATTTGAGGATTACAAAAATAAATTTGTGCACCATCATGTTGACAACCAAAAACCCTTAATAACTTGTAATGCAATGCCAAGGATATCATATACTTTAGTTGGCTAGAAGTTGTGAAATAAGAAGTGCCCAAGATGAATCTCCTTCAAGATTTATGCTTATTGTGATCCTTCAATAATATTTTTAGCAAGAGACACAAATTCACCATATTACTCATTGTTTTCAAATGCTATTGTGTTAAAGTGAATGCCACTTATAGATGTCGTCAAAAGTTATTGCATCATTTTAACTACAATAGGATCACAACAACAACAAAATAGAAGGGGTGAAATAAGACGAAACAACTATTGTTCCCTTTCAATGACAACACAAACACAACAACAAAAAAATGGAAGGGGTGAGAGAATAGAAAGTTCTTATGTCCTTTTAATTACATATAAACACAATAACAATAAAAAACGGAAGGTTATTAAATCACTTTTCTAGAGGTTTATTGTAAACCCAAGCATGATGCAAAAACTTTGAAAACACACATGGCAACAACTTTGATTTGCAAAAATACATGAACATAAAGAATGACCAACTGAGCCCACATATACACACAGGTCTTTTTCATATATTTTTTCATTTTTTCATTTTATCTTTCAAGGTCAACTTACTTCCATCCTTTAAATAAATCCCTAGTTATTGGCAAACTAATGCCAAGCACCCTATCCTTAAAAACTAATTATTTTAGTGGTGGTTTCATCTTTTAATAAGTAGGAAATGATAAGTCCAAGCCCACCATTAATAACAAAAGAATAAGATATGAATAGGCCTTGTAAGCTAACTAGACCAAGAAATTTACCCATTGGGTTCAACCAGACTATTAAAAGTCACATGTGCCCCCGTAGACCATTGTTTTTTTAAAGAATATTTTAAAAACTTGTTTATTATGTCTTTCAAAATAAATTAAAAATCTTTAAAGTAGTCTTAATACTATTATGTTAAGGTGTATATTTTTTAAATCCCAAAATATGTCACAAAAAATAATTTTCAAATTGTGCTTTTAGTGTCAAAACTTCTTTTAAGTTGCTTTTAGATAGCTTTTAAATAATGGGTACAAGGCCTTAAAAGTCCTTATACCTATTTTTCACTCATTAGATTGATTTCAAATTTTTATGATATGTACATAATGTATTCACAATAACAATTTTTATAAAATAAATTTATTTTATTTTTATTATTATTATTTACAATTCAAAGTAGAAAAAATAAAGTAGTGGTTATGACTGCTAAATGGTACGTGTTAGTATGATTGCACCCCATTAATAATTTTTTTATTGGAATTCCATTCTAGAATTAACCTTTGATTCTTTTCCTTTAGAAGTAATTTTGTGACAATGATTTTTATTAATTAACATTGACATTCATTGCAAAACATTATATAAAAGGAAATAATGAAAATACATTTTAACTAAAAAAGGTGCAAGGGAAAAAATGATGAAAACATGAAAAACAAAAGAAGAGAAGGGTGACAACATACCTAGAAGTTGTCAAAGTTGCCAAAAGAATTTTTCTGGAGATTTACCACAAACCTGAGCAAGCCCAACAACAATGTAGACAAGAATCAAGAAAAAGAATGCCTTTGGTGGGGTACTTGGATCTTGTAGTGAATGATGTCAAACAAAGGTTGTACAAAAGTAAAAAAACAAATAATCAATTGAAAGCAATGATTTCAATAGGGATAAAAAGAAGAATGTTCAAAAGTTCAATAGCTTAAAACCTAAACCTAACAAGATTTAAAATTGAATTTGAGATAAGTGGGTTGACAGGTGTTGGATTCAATCAATGATGATATTTAAGTCAATTCTTGGATCTATTCTAAAAATGGATCTTGTAATTAGGTTGAACTCCAATTTAGGTTAATATTCAATTCCAAAATGTTGGACTCAATTCTAGGTAAGGTTTATGGAACTAGACCCTTACTTAAGGATCTTACTTGCCCAACCAAATACCCATCCAATATTGGTTTGTAGCCAAAGTTTAGTTCTAATAGGATGTTGGTTTGAGGTTTGGTTCATGTTCTACCAATGCAACCTTTTGATCCATGGGTTGCACAACTAAATTAGAATCCAAAATATGATGTGAAATTGGACAACATTAATACATAGGAACATTATGTGATTTAAGAGGTGGGATGTGTAAGAATTGTTAAATTGTTTGTGAAAATTGCAAATCAATTCATTTGCAATGATTTTTTTCAAGTGAATTTTCAAGTTCAACTTGAAAATTATGATTTCTTCCTATACAAAGCAACGATTTTTTTTTTCCAACAATTTTTTAACTAGAAAAAAATTGTTGTTAGAGTGGATGATTACATGAATGAGTTGTGCAATCACACATCCAATGAATTGAAGTTTAAATTGCCATTGTTATTTTTCACCACTTTATTTCAAAGGCAAATGTTTTTTGAATCTATCACATGAAATGTAATTTTCCTCTCACCAAACCAATTGACATTTGTGATATTTTAAAAATATCAATGACACCCATGAAAAGGCCAAACATCTATTACGACATATTGAACTCTTTAATAAGAAATTGAACTTAATTTTCATGGATCATGGTGGAAGACATGACAAATCAAGCAACTTAAAGTTCCTTAAAAATCAAATATTTGCACAACATAATGTTAAGCACTGATTAGAAACAAGATTCCAATGGTTTCTTTTTTCATTTCTTTTTTCATTTTGAGCAATTAAAAAAATGAATATTTGGTTATAATAAGAAGCCACAAATATAAAATGAAACTTAAATTTGGCTAAATCTTCATATGGATGATTGCCACTTTGACTACACAAAAAAAATTGACCAAAACACATGAATATGTACTATGTGGTAGTGCACAAGATCAAATGGAGATGGAAACATCTGTTTCCAAAACAAAAGGTTTGGAAAGGTCTACATGAATCAAGAATGGGGGAGTCATCAAAGAAGCCTTCAACGATTGGAAGGCATTATCAACTTCAACTTCCCAAGCAAAAGGTTGATCATTCTTAGTCAATCAAGTAAGAAGGGCCACTATTGAAGAATAGCGGGCAATGAAATGTTGATAAAAGTTGGTAAATCCAAAAAAACATTGGACATTTCAAACAAAAGCTAGAGTAGCATAATGAACAATGATCTGAACCTTACAAGGATCCATGCAAATGCCATCTCCAGGGGTCCATTCACAGTTGGGGCACTAAAAAAAGAAAAAATGACTTAAGGATTTTTAAAAACTACTTTTTACAAATTACATTTACATGAAATAAACTTAAATGAGAAAATTTTAATAGTTCAATATAAAATAATTCATGTGTTAATAGTGATTTTTCACATTCATACATAATTGTGTATGAATATTTTTGTTTAATGCCTTAAATGTAGAAAATCCCAAAATGAGTTTCAATGGACAACCAAACATGTTTTTTGGCAAGCTTATTTCTTGCACATGTGACCTACATCTAAAGCTACACATTTTGAACCCATTAAACATTTTTTTTTATCAAATGGTTTTAAAAATGAATCCTTTGCCTTGTAGTCTTTTCCTTCAAAATTCCAAGATTTTGAAATTTTTGTATGATTTGGTTTTTCATCAAGTTCATCCAATGAACATGTACTTTCATAAAAGGGGGCATTTTTTATTGTACAAAAAATTTGAAATCAATTATATGACTTTATGCATGAACCTTTTGATTATAATTTTTAAAAATGTACTTTAAACATTTGATTACTTTAGTTTATAGAACTCAAAATGACATTTACATGGTATCCAAATTATTTTTAAAATATTTTTATTAATTTAAAAACAAATCATTTTATCTATGGGCATACAACAATCCACTATACTTATAATAATGTAAGATAAACAAAAATTCAAAGTTTTCCTTTGCAGTCCTTTTTTAATTAAACATTCCTTTTTGGTACCCCAATCATGAATGGACCCCAGACATGAAGTAACCCAAGAATTCCACTTTAAATTGATGGAATGCACACTTCTCCAATTTGGCATAAAGTCCAACCTCCCCAAGCTTCTCTAAAACCAGACGGACATGGCTCTCATGGTCTTCCATGTTCTTTGAAAAAATGAGGATGTCATCAATGTAACAAAATCATCCAAATATTCACAAAAGACATCATTCATCATATGTTGGAAAAAATAAGCATGTTAGTATGGCCAAATAACATCACAACATATTCAAAATGGTCGTAAGGGGTTATGAATGTCGTCTTCCATTCATTGCCTTCTTAAATGTGCACTAAATTGTATGCTCCATGTAGATCAATGTTGGTGTACACCTTGGCATGATTGACACTACTAAAATTCCTAATTTTCAAACTAACCAAGTTGATTATATTGTTCTTTTTTACTAGAGGCTAAGGGCTTGACTGACAATGGGTATCTTTTCACTAATCAATTTGACTAAAATGACCAATTTGACAATTAGTCAAATCAAACATCTAGTCAAATTAGATTTTTAAATAACACTTAATCAAGTTGGTTAATGACATTATCAATAAGACCACCTAATATAGTTAAATTGGTGAGTGCCTTAATCAATAAGGCCACCTATTATATTCAATCAATAGGGCTCACTAAGTAGGCCTAGTCAAAATGGCGAATGGCTTAATCAAAAGGGCCAATTACAAATTCCAATAGTAGTTGGGTATCTTGGGACTACATTTAACATTTTGATTATGTTTGACCAATTAAAAAAAAGTTGAAAAATGTAAAAGTTAGTTAATTATAACTAAGTAAATCATGACCAATTTAATTATGGTTAAACTAATTATATATATGGTTTATATAACTATGGTTAATTTGATTATATTAAAATTAATTTTGGTTCAACTACCTATGAAAAATTAAATAAAATTAAAACTAACCATAACTAATCTAACCATGGTCAATTTAACAATAGTTGATTTAACCCTAGTAAGTTTAGCTATGATTATTAGTTTAAGATAATTAATTTAACCATTACAACAGTTGCACCATTGTTGGTTTTTCCATAATGAATTTAACCATGGTTATTATAAGCATAATTAAATTAGTTATATTTATTTTTACCATATTATTTATTTTACCCTAATAAATTTAACCATAATAAATTTAAAATTATTATTATTTTAGTCATGGTTGGTTTTGCCATAAAATATTTATTCATTACTTACTTTACCCATATTAATTTTATTAATGGTTAATTTAACCAAATTTATTTATTCATCATTAATTTAACCATTTTACAGTTCAATTTTAGAATATTTAAATTAAGTTAACCAATTCTAAAATTATTTCATTTGTGTTTATTTTAAACATAATTAATTTTCTCATAATTGGTTTTGCCATAAAATATTTATTCATTAGCAAATTTACCCATATTAAATTTATTAGTGGCTAATTTAGCCAAATTTATTTACTCATCGTTAATTCAACCAATTTTACTTTAACCATGGTTAATTTAGCCATAATTATTTTAACCATTTTTATTTTAGCCGTAATTAATTTTTGCATAATTGGTTTTTCCAATTAAATGTTTATTCATTTGTTTAACCATATTAACTTCATAAGTGGTTAGTTTAGCCAAATTTATTTACTCATGGTTAGTTTAACCATTTTCTAGTTTAGCTTTGATTAATTTTTCCATATATTTTAACCATTTTGATTTTAACCATAATTATTTCATCCATGTTTATTTTAGCCATAATTAACTTTAACATAATTGGCTGGCCATAAAATATTTATTCATTAGTTAGTTTAGCAATATTAACTTTATTAGTGGTTAGTTTAACCACATTTATTTATTCATGGTTAATTTAACCATTCTAGTTTAGCCATGGTCAATTTTGTGATAGTTATTTCATTCATGTTTATTTTAGCCATATTTAATTGTTGCATACTTGGTTTTGGCATAAAATATTTATTCATTAGTTAGTTTAGTCATATTAACTTTATCAGTGGTTAGTTTAGCCAAATTTATTTGCTCATGTTTAGTTTAACCATTCCTAATTTAACCACAATGGGTTTAACCCTAAAATATTTATTTTTTAATAATTTGGCCATATTTATTTACTCATTGTAAGTTCAATTATTTATAATTTAGCCATAAAATATTTATTCATTGGTTAGTTTGGTCATATTTACTTTACTTATGGTTAATTTAGCCATATTTATTTTACTCATAGTTAGTTTTAACCATTTCTAGTTTGGCCATGTTTGATTTAACCATAAAATATTTATTAATTGTTTAGCTTGGCCTTCTTTACTTTATTCATGGTTAGTTTCAACATATTTATTTTACTCATGGTTAATTTTACCAAATTTAACCATGGTTGGTTTTGCCATAATTATTTAACCCAAAATTGGTTTAGTCATTATGTATTTAATTGTAAGTTTTTTAGATATGGTTAATTGAACCATAATTGGTTTAATCATGGTTATTTTTCCATAATTATTTTTAATTTTTGGTTGGTCTACCCATTATTAATTTAATAATCATTAATTTTGCCATAATTATTGTATTTGTAGTTAGTTTAGACATTATTATTTTACCAATCATTAGTTTGTCCATAATGTATTTTTCGTAGGTTAAATTAACCGCCAATTTAACTTATGTAATGTAAGTAAATGGCTAAATAGCCTAAATACAATTAGCATATGTGTAGGTGTATTTATTTATACATAGCCTACCTATATTCCACCTATTTACCTATATTTTTGCTTATATGTAACGTAATTACATAAGCTAAAGTAGACCACTTATATACCTATGATAAATTACTAGTTGGTGAACTAGTCATTTACTTAAAATACACTAATGAATCTGTACATAAATAGTTAAATATTAATTATTACAAATACATTGTTGATAATATATAATGAATTAAGTCAAATTTGTAAAGATTAATTATAATTTGGTTGTCATTATTAATTATAGCTAAATAACTAGACATTAACTATTACTATTTTTATTTGAATTTAATTAACATACATATTTACCTACGTCTTTTGTTTATTTATTTAATTAATTTATGTATCTTAGATAGATATTTAGGAATAATGTTGTGTGACTAAAAGGCTTTAATTTTGTGTGGTGAAAATGTTTTTCCCTCCCAAAAGTTTGTCCCATATTATTTGTCATCCTTTCTAAATGATGAACAATATAAATAGATTCACCATAAGCATCCAAGACATAAGAAATATTTTTTTTAAAAGGTCAATTGGGATGAACCAATTGAAAAGGCTTAACGCTAAAGGTCAAATTCAAAATTAAATAGGATCTTCCTACCTAGGTCATTTAGGTGTAGGCTTAATCTAGGTGGTGTACATTTAAGCCTAGTAAAGGTCATAGCTTAGGTTGCCCTAACCTACTTTAGGCTTTTATACCTAATTGCTAATCATAACTCTTAGACCTAGGCCTAGGAATTTAGGTTGTAGGTTCCTAAACATAGGAACCTTATCTAATTTTAGGCTTAACCTAAGTTGCTTAAGTTCTATCCATGTGGTATAACCTAGTGGCCAATGTTTAAATGCCATGTGGCATAACATAGATGACTGATGTTTAAATGCCATGTGGCATAACCTAGATGGCCAATGTTTAAATGCCACATAACATTTGCCTAGTCAAAATGGTGTTTGACCAGTCAAAAAATCATTTGATTGTTATATTGACTAATAAAAATGACTAGTAAAAAATGTTAATCAAAATGACTAATAAAAAATGCCAACCCTAGTCAAAAAATACATGGCCCAATCACAATGGACATGTTCAAAATGACTTGTCCAAAATGATTGAGAGGTTTTTTTGACATTTGTCCAAAATGGGTCTTTTTTTACCAAAATGTCTAGTCAAAAAAATTAGGAATCCTAGTAATCTGAATTGGTCCAACAACCTTGAGAAAAGGGGCAAAAGGTACCAATTTTTTATGATGAATCGATTCAATCCATGATAAGTGACAGACATTCATAAAAACCCATTTTTCTTTTTAACAAAGAGGATAAGGGCATTAGCTAAAGATTTGGATTATCAAATGAACCCGTTTTCAAAGTATTCATGGAAGTATTCACAAAGTGTTACAAGTTCGTCTTGTGACAAATTGTAGATGGGTCTAAATGGAGGTTGCGCTCCTTCCTCAAGATCAATGGTGTAGTCATATGGTTGATGCTTGGGCAAGGTGTTTGCATTTTTCTTCTTAAACACATCCTTGAGTTCTTAGTATTGGGAAATAATTTCATGTGGACGTGGTTTAACATTTGGTGAAGGAAAAACCTAAATTAAGAATGCATTTCTTTTCTTTGCAACCTTTATGAAAGTTTTTATTCAAACAAACAAAGGCTTGGGGCACCTAGGCCTTCTTGTACCATTGAAGTCTTCTTTTTGCTTCACATTTTGCATGTTTTTAACAAGGGTTTCATAATCCAAGGTTTCATGTTGTGGTGTTTCAATGTGAAGACTCTTTGTATGTCAATCCACTCTTGGATTATGTAAAGCAAGCCAAAATAATCCAATGATGACAAGATTTCTTAAAGATGAAATGACATTGAAGACCACCTTGTTCATGTGAAAGCCAATGGTAACATTTAATGCCTTGGTTTCATGTGTGACTAATCCTAATGAAAGGTTTCGATTGTGATGGATGCAAACATTATACACCATCTTCCAATGGATGGAATTCATCCATAATGTTCATCCATAATTCTTAATTAAATCGTGGTTACTTTTCAATTACGTCCAAATTAACTTTCAGTTAAATCTTAGTTAACTCTTAATTAAGTTCAAATTAACTCTTAATTGATTATTATATAAATCTGAATTAACTTTCAATTAATTCATAATCAACTTTCAATTAAGAAGGTTTTCAAGAAGCTTCCTTACTTGATGCACACATAAAAGCCTCCTTGGAAGCCTCCTTGAGCTAGGTCACCAGACAGGTATAAGTAGGAATAAGACCCTTTATTTCCTTTAGTGTGTTCAATATTAGTCTTAGGCATGATCGTGTTAAGGTGTTTCAAAATGAAGACTCCTCATATGTCAACCCATTTGTGGATTATTTAGAACAAGCCAAAATAATCTAATGATGATAAGATTTCTTAGGGATGAAATGACATTGAAAGCAACCTTACTAGTGTGGGAACCAATGGTAACATTTAATGGCTTTGTTTCATGGGTGACTAGTTTTCATGAAAAGTTCAGACCATTAATGACCTCAACTGACAATGATGTGTTCTTTTCCATTATAATCAACTTACATTGTGGCACTAACTCCTTGTCAATAAAACATGTTAATGCATCAAAATTAAGAAGTGTTTGGGCTTCTATCATCACAAGCTTACTACATTTAATAATGATTAATATTAATAAACACAGGGTTGGGTCTAAAAATAGGTTATGACCTTTTTCATTACATGATGCATCAAGGTCCAACCTTGCGGTCCCTATTGAGATTGGACATGCTCATTTTTTACTCCTCTAGTTGTGGATTGGTAACAAAGATGGCATGTGTTGCATGTGCTCCACGCTTTTTTGGACATTCACAAACAACATGACCTAATTCTTCACAATACAAACAAAATTATTTGTACGTTGACGTTGCTTCTCTTGCTCCGTAAAAGGCTTGAATCTTGTCTTATTAATATGCATGGGGTCATCCTTTGGTGAGGTTACCAAAGGTTGGGCTGACATTACATGTGAAAAACTCCTTTGTGTTGCTAGTGGTGCAAAATTCTTTTATGTTATCAATGTGGGTTCATGGCACCTCTCTTGTTGATGTTCGAAAAGCTTATTGTCACATCAAACATCTTATGCAATGGTTTGACTTAATGTTGAAAGGTTAGCAAGGTGAGTAATAAGTCCTTCACATCACTTGGTAACCCAAACTGGAACTAACTTATGATTGTTATTTCACCCCATGAAATATCGGAAGCCAAATATCTGAATTTTGATGCATATACTAAAATTGAATGTGATCCTTGACAAAAAGATTGTATTTTGATGTTAGATGTGTCTTCTTTGTTTGAATCTCCAAATGTGGCATGGAACTCTTCAAGAAACGTTTCAAAGCCATTGAGCAAGGGTGATTGACATTCCAACAAAGTTGCAAACCAAGCAAAGGTTGTGCCTGACAACAAGGTGTTAATGAGTTCAACTTGAAATAGGTTATTTGGATACTGGCGAGGATGAAATCGGATGACCAAATGCATTTAGTTGACAAAACCTCGAAACTTTGAATGTGTGCCATCAAACTTGTTAGGTAGGTTGATCCGTGGCTCCTTTGCTTGGGGTTGTGTTGTCGAAATGCATCCCAAGGAGGTTGAAGTTTGATTGGTTTGCAAATGAACAATAGATTCTCAAAATGCCTGATTTTCTTATTAAAAATTCCTAAGGACAACAAGGATTTCTTCGATGGATGTAAATATGATGAGCACCATGAAATATGACACCAACAAAAGGTGGGTAATCCACAACCTCAATCAATACAAAGTGGGTAATCCACGACTTCTTGAAAACTCCCCATTTGAAAATAAAAGGGTAATCCACACTTAACTCCAAAAGAAATATAACTCCTAATTATCTTATAGATACAAAAATAGACATAAACCTAATGAAGTCTATTCAAATTGTTAAAAACACGAGCAAACACAAGAACAAAGGCTAAAGGAAAAGTCTATGTCTAATTTTCAAACAAGGAATATAACAAGATTACGTGATTCAAAAATAAAAACACACAAACACAAAACAAAAACACGAGATGTGCAAGACAAACATGGAAATGGATCTTTATTATGCTAACATATACAAACATGAACATGAAAAAAACTTGATAATGCTATGATGTAAAATTGTGCTTAAAATTAGTGTTGAACAAACTAAAGGAAATGAAAGGTCCTATTCCTATTTATACCCTTTTAGCAACCTAGTTCAAGAAAGCTTCTAAGCAAACTTTTATGTGCATCAAGTAAGGAAGCTTCTTAAAAACCTTCTTAATTAAAGGTTGACTATGAGTTAACTGAAACTTAACTAAAAGTTAATTCGAACTTAAATAAGAGTCAACTAAGAATTAACTAGATTTAACTAAGACTTAATTAAAAGTTAACTAAAAGTTAACTAGGACTTAGTTGGGAATTCACTAAAAATTAACTAAAACTTAATTAAAAGTTATGGATGAATATTATGGATGAATTCCATCCATTGGAAGATGGTGCCTAATGTTTGCATTTGTCACATCAACCATCAATAACCTTAACTAGCACTGGTGTGTTCTTTTCCACTAAAGCCAACTTATATTGTTGCACTAGCTCCTTTATTAATGAAACATGTTGATGCACCAAAATCAAAATGGGCTTGGGCATGCATTATCACAAGCTTACTACATTTGATAATGATTAGTGCTAAGAAACATGGTGGTGGATATGAAGATAGGTTGTTCTTTGTGTTTCATGTGTCTTCTATCAATGTTTTCTGTCTTTTTGTTTACATTGTTATGTGTTCAATGTTTGTTATGTTTGTGTTTTCAATGTCTTCTATTAATTGTCTTTGTGTTTTTAGTTGATCTTGTGTTTATGGTTTGTTGTGGTTGTGTTTTTAATGTCTTGTATCTTTTTGTCTTTAATTGTTTGTTGTGTTCATTTGTGTTCAAGCGTCTTCAATGTTTGTTGTTTTTGTGTCTCAAGTGTCTATTATGTTTGTGTTTTTCAATGTCTTTTGTTTTTGTGTCTTCAATGTCTTTGTTTGCAACTAGTTGTGTTTTGAGTGTCTTCAATTGGTTGTGTCCCGGGTGTTTTTAGTGGGTTGTGTCAAGGGATGTGTGTTGAAGGCCGGAGGAGAGATGGAACAAAGTAGGAGTTGCCTAAAACTTTAAACCATCAAACATGACATAAAACTTTCATTTTAATTCACTATTTGGCTTAGCCTTTGAGTTTAAAGTATACTTTGTAATGTTTTTTAGCTTTAAGTTCCACCATGACCCTCTTTGAAAGCTTTTGTTGATTATAAATGTCTAATCTAGAAAGTCTGCCTTAAATTTCAAAACCTCCAAATGCAAACTGTAAATGTGTTGTCTCCAAAATGTAACGAATCTGCTTGTGTAGTGTGATTTAAGATTTGACACTTGTCTTTCAAAGGGGCCTTTCAAATACCCTGCCTTATAGTGTTACTTAAGACCAGCACTTGTTCTTCTAAGAGGTCATTCAAATACTTGGTGAAATCAAAGACCCCTGTAAAAGAACATGTGTATACCCATCTTGATTTTTGTTAAAAATAAACTGAGCTTTATACCCGGTTACCCACATACCAAACCCCCACCCCATAACTGCTCATCATTGGGTTTCTAAAACCCGGGCCCGGACCGTTCTCTGAATCTTTAAAAAATCAAATAATCATACCCAAGAGGTCCGTTAAATATATTTTCTACCGCCTGGACCTCACTATTATCAGAAAATTCAAATACCCGCCCCACACTCGTTAACACCCTTAGAGCAGGGCATTCTCGAAATAAGTGCCCTCACTACTTTTCTACAGGTGACCATAGACCACAGGCCACTCATGTGCACTGGAGAGGGTCCTATTTTTTTCTTTTGGGGGGGAAGTGGGGATGGAGGGGGAGGTTTTTGTTTTCTTTATGCTTGTTCTCAATGTGTTCCCATGAGGTTCACCAAGTCCTGAAGTTGTTCCCCCAAGAAGTTCCCAATAACACCTCAGTTTTATCCCCTATGGTTTGGCCAAAGTTCAACTCTCCTGTATATAAACTCTAAAGTTCCTCCCCTTTCTTTATTTGATATGCATCTTGTGACAGGAAGGGGTTAGAGAACTTGATGTTTCCCTTTTGGTTTGCCCTCTTAGGTGGTTCATTTGTCTTCTTGGACGTGGGTCCTTCCATTTTGTTCCTTATTTTCCTCTTTTTGGGTGCTTTGGTTAATTTATTGTTGGCAGGGTTTCATCAAAAGGTGGACCATTGGGGAGCACATTTGTTTTTATTTTGCAACTGGGGTCCAAAGAGGTGCTTCTATTGGAAGTGCCTAATGTTCCCAAAACAAATTGGTGATAGGCCAATCAAGATGACTCCTTCCACCAAAAAAAACAAGAAGAAAAGTCTAAGTGCACCCATGAACTAATTAAAATGAATATTCCAAAAAACCCCAAGGTTAGATGTTGAACCCCAAGTTAAGAAAGGTTTTATGGGGTACCCTAAGCTTGTCCACATATGCATATTCATTTCATGTTTGAGAAAACAACGATTTGAGAACATTTCCCTTTGGATTATCATCCATTTTACATATCCTAATTTTTTCATCTTACAAAATATACATCCCTATCCTATGCTTCAATTCCGTCCTTGTCTACCCAAGTCCAAAAAGTCTACCTATGACCCCACCTACAAAATAGCAAGGCCATTGCGAAGGCCTGCCAATGGAATGTTTCAGATTTAATGCTTTACCTCGGGTTTCATGCATTACATTAGTTTAGGTCCATAGGAATATTTTTGATGTGATGCCTCATCAAGGCTCAAAGCTTTACCAAGGCCCAAGCCATTCATATTCATCTTTTTCCATGTTCTAAATGAAATATACACATGAAACTCTCTTGTTCATCTTAGCATGTTTGTGAATGATTGGTTTAATGTTCAGAGCTATAAGTTGAAATTCATAATAATGTTGTCCTTTTTTTAATCCATGACAACACCATTTCTTTTGTCATGTTTTTTCCTTCTAATTCGTTGCTTTGTATATTTGAAACTAAATCCTCTCCAATCAAAATAACTCCTTTTTCCTTTGATCAACTTACAATACTGAGATTCTTACAAGACTCTAAAGTTCATTGTCTTCAATATCAATTGGCAAAACCTCTTTATATCTTGAACCATTACATCTTCAGAGGAAGTAACTTGAAAAATATACATGCTTCCTAACCATGTTTAATTCCAATACTTGTGATTCCACCAAACATCTTTTTGAGAGCAGCCTTTGAGCATTTAATTCAACATAGATTGGCCAGGGTTCGACATGTGACTCACAAAGTTACATACTAGAAAGTATGACATGATGTAATCAACTTCCCCAACACCTTTGCAACTTTGAACTTTGAAATCTAACATGATTGTAGAACTAAGAACCTCACCAGCAGGAGTTCCAGTTCGCAAAGCATTCCCACAAAAGAGTTAGTCAATTTCCCCTATTGCAATTCTACCAAACATCTCTTTGAGAGAAACATCTGAGCATTTAATTCAAGGCTGGGCAGTATCATGTGACTCACAAAGTTACATACTCATGGAACTAGAAAGCATGACATCAAATATACCAAATCAACTTCCCCAATGCCTCCACAACTTTGAAATTTAAAATCTATCATGATTGTAGAACTAAGAACATAATAACCTCACTAGCAGGTGTTCTGATTTGCAAAACATCCCCACACAGGGCAGGCCAGTACAGTGGAAGGCCCAGCACTACCTCAGTTATTATTACCCTGGGTGATGCCCTGGCAACAAGGAATTACACCCCAGACCTCAGGCTCTCCCCTTGGTTCACAGGATGTAATGCCGTGCTGCCAGGGCATTACCCTACACATGAGCAACAAACATGGATTTGTCGAAGTATCCTAGCTGTGAAGATTCTGGGAAAATTGCTTCATTGCTGTAGAAACTAACCAGCTTTGCTGACTGGAGAGGCTCCTGCAATGCATGCTATATTGTACAATACCAAATACACTTCAATGCCCAAATCTTTAGAAACACAAACATTACCTCAGATAGGAAAACCAGTGATAACTGGCTTTGTCAAAGCTGGGCTTTCTTCAACCTCTAAACATCCCCCTTCAGAGCACTGAACTGGTTAGAGGCCAGAATACAACTACTAAAGAACTGCTTTGTACAAGACATTGTTGAGAGTGATCACTCTCCAATACATCCGATATCCCTCCAAGTTTTAGAGAGCAACACACCGACATTAACTTTAGCCTGAAGGAGCAGTAGGAAAAACAGATCTGGAAGAATAACTAGCCCAAAACTGCATCATTGATGTGAATACTGCTTCCTGGAAGAAAGGAAAATATACCAGAAGCCGAACGATTTAATCAGCAGCACATTATTGCAGCTTGGGGTTGGCCTTGGCAAATAGTAAAGAGTCACTCCTGTCTTGTCACAGTCTTGCAGCAAACACCCACTAAAAACCTGCAAGTACCACTGCATGAAGCAGTTCACCACGAAGACCACAAGATACCCAAGGCTTGCAGTCAAATTGGCATGAAAAAAAACAAATTGAGTGCTTCTGCACCACAAGGCTTGAGATCACTGTAGCCAGTAACTTCCAGACAATCAAATAGATGCCTTTCAACCAGCAAGGCCATAACTCCCAGGGTTGTCCACAGCAGCAACTGGAACACACAACCAAGGGTGATCAGAGGCTTGATCCCTCCTCTTGCAGATCCATTTGGAGCCACTGTCAGGGTTGCACCATCCTCAATAATACAGTCAGCATTATCAAATCTGGGTCACCATCTTCAGATTCTTGCGAACTGAACTGCAAGCTAACATCTTCCCCATCCACACAGAGACCTTTGTCAGTGTCAGATGAGGTCTGCATCCAATGGTCTGAACTCCATATTGTACTATTGGTCTCGAAAGAATATCTACTAACCTTCTTTTGTCTCTAGGAATGCCTGCCATTCCGACCGTTGGACTCTTGAGAAGTCGAACTTTCATTCGAAAGATGATCCTCTCCCCGCGAAACTCTGCGCAACTCTTCTAGCTGACGGGTCAAATCTGCAATTTGGTTTTGATAATCCCTCTCAGTAGTTGGAGCTACTGGAGCTAACAGTGCAGTATCTGGTTGAAAGAAAGGATGTTGCAAGAGTTCTGGTATGCTAATGCGCTTGCGGCGATCATATGTCAAGCACTTCTTCATGATGTCCTCAAGCCAGGGATTGCAAACTGGAGGAAACTCTATCTTGTGATTGGGGTTTGTGATAGCCTTTATCTTGGCATAGAAGCTGAGATCAGCAAATGGTGGCTGCCCATACACCATTTGGTAAAATATGCAGCCCAGTGACCATATGTCAGAGGCTCGGCCAATCTTAAACTCATTTCCATTATCATCTGTTGTGCTGTTGAGGAATGCCTCTGGTGACATGTAATTGACTGTGCCCATCTGCAAAATAAGCATGGTTCCTGTTAATGTGAGGAGCAGAAGCTGCCTGCATGGTGTACAGAATAAACTCAGATCATAATCACAAGAGGATTCTTAATCCACTATGAATGTACCTGAGATTCCCGCACAATGTTGGTTGTATCATTTTGGATTGCTTTAGCAATACCAAAGTCTATGAGCTTGAGTTCACCTTTGACTAGCAAGAAGTTGGCAGGCTTTAAGTCTGAATGCACAATCCGTTCTTCATGGATGGTCTTCACAGCCTCCAATATATGCTGTAACAAACCACAGATGAGAATGTTTGAAACCCTACTCTGGGAACCAGTAGGACACAGAGAACAGAGGCATGAGGCAAATTCATGTCAAAAACCTGCAGGCTAAGTTACAAGCTCAGAGATTTATATACCAGCCAGTAAAGTCGAAGCCAGGCCGTTTCTACTGGATTTTCTGCATCTAGTTTCCATTTTCCAGTGCCTTGTTGCTTGCACTTTGCAGAAAGCATGTTTGCCAAGTCAATCTCCCCATACTCCAGCACCATAAAGATGAAGGCATCTTCTTTGATGTCACCCCCCTGGTAATTCCTTCTATCCAGCACCTTCTTATTTGTAACCTGCATAACATGGATGGACATAGGTTGGGCTCCCAGATTTTTGAACACATGATCAAAACAAAAATCTCACCAGATGAGGATTCAATGACAGAGATGTTCTATTTGCAAACATCCTTAAAGGAACTGATTGTGTTCATCAGTATATAAAAGCAGCAGGTGGAGCTCACCTCAAAATCAATAAGTTGTATGATATGCCGCTTGCCTTTCAAGCGCTGGAGGTACTCTATCTCTTGGCAGAATCCACGAGCAGAAGTGAAATCTCTACCCTTCAATGAGATGCGCTTTAAAGCATAGATTGAGCAGTCAGAGGCAATAACTTTGAATACCTCACTGCTGCCACCTTTGCCAATTTTCCCAATCTTGTCATACCTCCTGTCATTGACCCACACAGAGTTTGCAGTTTCCGTTCGCACTTTTTGCTGCAGTTGTGGGATGGAGGGAGCCTCCTCTAGACTTTTCACAGGTTCCACTTTCTCTCTGATGGCCGCATAGCCTGCCTTCAAAGAATATCCATCATCAGCTTGGATTTTAGGACTGGTCCTAACCAAAGGTTTAAGCTGAATATGAGGATCGATTGGTTCAGGGCCTTTATGACTATGACCCCAATCTGCTACAGTTACAGGCTTCTGTTGAAGATTGACACTTTGCATGGTTACTCCAGTAACTCCTGAGCTCCCAGTTAGAGACCTTTCATTCACAGTTGTTCGATGTTGTTGTTCAATGAAAGGAGGATTTGTGACTTGCTCATAAATCAGCTGCTTGGCCTGACCAATTGCCCCAGGAACAGCTCTCTCCCCTATTGAAATGGAGCCAAAGGAAGTTGCCAGGTTATTTATAGCTCCCTGTGCAAGCAGGCCCGGTCCACCACCAGTTAGTTTGCTGCCTTCAACCCTGTCTGTCTGTTTGGATCTCAAATCCTCAAGTCGAGAAGCACTGACAGTCACAACTGTCTTGGGGACCTCAGAAGAAGATGACTGAATCATTTCTGCTCTTGATAAGCCTGGCTCTTTGAAATCCAATTCCTGCACACAAAAGAATGTTAGTGATAGAATTTCTGGCTACAGACAAAAACATGACCGAGAGCATACCCTGAAATTGGAAGACACAGGGATGGCAGCTTACTGAAGCAATGTAGCGAGATGGGACACCAATCTTCCCTGTCCCTGTTCTTGAATGCTCTGAAAAAACTGGTGAAGGCTGAACTGGCCGAGAAGTTTTCCAAGCCCAAGGCTCCCTTTCAGAACCAGCTGACCCATTTGTATGTCCTGTGTGTAACTTGGGAGTATCTGAGGGTTCTACTGCATGATGCTCATGTTTTTGCACCCCCATACTGATCTCAATCTTGCCTGTGCTTTCAGACCCATGCATGTACGCAGGATTGGTTGGCATGTCATTCTGGACTTCCATGATGACAGTGCTGGAGCTTGATCTGTCACCAGCCAGAGTGCCTGCAAGAAGTAGAGAGGTGTCCCCCCTTGAAGGATCAGCCTCAGCTTTCCGCTTTCGTTGGTCACTAAGCAGATCACTGTCAGCACCAAGCCTGGCTCCATCTTCAGTCTCCTTTGGATACTGATTTTTTCCAGCATTCAGAAGACCGGCTTTGTTGCCTACGTCTTCTGCAATAGCTCTATCCAGTTTCTCATCTGTCAAGCCCTCTTCCCTCACACTGGTGTTGTGAGGCATAGAACCTGGCAAAACCTTGAGAGGATGAATCCAACTGTTATTGGACTCCATTGAAACTGGGTTGTTTGGGTCTGAGACAAGCTCCCTCAGAACTCGCCTTGGAGGCCCTGCACCATTCCAACCTCAATTAGTTCATTCTCAATTGACAATGAGTTTGAAGGTTCTCAAAGTGAGTTCAAAAGTGGTTACTCACCAAAGGCCTTGAGGCGCTTCAAAATATGTTGCCGTGAGCTGGCTGAACTGAGGGACTTCATGCTGGGACTGGATTCCTTTGTTGTCAGAACTGTAGGAGGATGTTGACTTCTAACGGTCTCTTCCTCGCTGCTAGCATCCTTTCGTGACGAAGGGCTGCCCCCACTGCTACTACTCATGGTAGCAACAGAAGTAAGCCTTGCAACTGTAGCAGCTGCTGCTGTTGGTGTTCCTTCAGCACCTGCTTGTAGAGCCCCACTCTTCAAATCTCCTTCATTGTGCATACCTCTCTCACTACTTGCAAACAGCTGCAAGTTTACATTGAGCAAATGTTGTCTCTCACCTCCTGCCAGAATTCCTGGCTGCTTGTTGTCTTGCCCTGCTGTTGAAGATCAACAATTCAGCATATTAGCTAGTTCCTTTAACATGATGAAGAACAATCATCTTGTAAGAAGAACCAGCAAAGTAGTTTCCTACCTTTGGTTTCAACCTCAACAGGGGGAGGACCCTTCTTGTACGGTGTGAGAGTGCGGGGTGGTTGTGCTCCAAGTTCAAGATCTCTGGTCCAGGCAACAGATCCTAGAGGTGTCTGGTGTTCCTTCACAGGCACTCCAACTTGCTTCTGAGAGGCACTGCTGCTGCCATTTGACAGTTTCCTTGCTCTTTCTCTTAGTTCCTGAAGGATTTCAGCAGCTGTCTTCCCCTTGGAGGACTCAGACAAAGGCTTGGGCTTCTCTGTCGCAGCTATAGGAGTCTTCTGCAAGGGTGCTGGTGTGGGAACCTGTAACAAGGAGCACATTTGGTGACGATAATTTCTTCTCTGGACATTCAGAGGATCAATGAAAAATCCTCTCCTCTAATGGAAAATACAAATGCCCCCAAAATAAAAGGAAGATAAATTCCATTGTCCTCCCTTGGCCAAGGAACGGATTGGAAGCACAACATGCACAAAAATCTGAAATTGTAGCTATTGGCTACAGAAGGGTAAGAACAGATCTGGATGTTAGACCTCAGCATAATCAACAATGCATCACTTGCATGTTTTAGTAGCCTACAACACTTAAAAATATTTTAGGCAGCAGGCAGCCAAGATTCACACTCCATTGTTGTAAATCTTAGCCTATAGTTGGCCAAATTTCTATTCCTATGCTACTCATTTAGCTAAGTACAAACTTTCTCCATGGCTAATTGGTGCTCCCATGTGAAACAATTAGGTCAAAAGGCATGCTTTGCTCCATGCTTCTCTTGTTAACTGTTCTGTTAGAAGGGAATATGCAGAACCATGTGGCATGCACAAAGGAAACCATATTCCAATATGCATCAATTGGAATATGTAGAACCATGTCTGATTTGCAGCCAAAGATGTTGCCACCACATCTCCAAAGTAGAATAAGAAGAAGTATTGCCCCTTTTTTCTGTTAAAAAGTTCCACTGAGTATGTCTTCACCCTTACCCCACTACCAACTCTCCATCACAAGAGGACCTTGTACATCCACAACTATGTGTTCACCCTTACCCCACTATCAACTCTCCATCACAAGTGGACCTTTGTATACATCCACAACTACCCAGAAATAAATAGCGGTGGCAGCATTTTCAACAGTCGTTACATACAGTGGCACCTCTCATGGTTGTATCAACTAATGCAGATGATGATCTTGCATATACCCTAAGAGGTTTTGAAGTTGAAGACATTTGTAAAGGTGGCCGTGCGCTTGTGGCCACTACTAGAACAGTAGACCTGCTTATTACAAACAGCACAAGCAAGCACAGAGGGGGAAACAAAGGACTAGTGTAGTTGGGGACACTGACCATGTTGTGTTGAGCCGAGTCCTTGAGAGCCATCCTCCCCCGTGAAGGAGCTGCTGCTCGTGGTGCAGCGTTCTCCTTATCCATGCTTCTGGCGAGCATGATGCTGGTGCGCGCCAGTGATACGCCGCTGCTCTCGGCCCCTCTCCACTGGAAAGAGGACGGCCTCACCTGACTGTCCATGGCTGCTACTGGTTCTACAGCATTGGAGGCGCCACGCCACCTTGAAGGTCGCTCTTCTGCAATAGCCTGCAGAAGAGACGCACTCCAAAACACCACTTGGAAAACGGTAAACGACTTTCAGGAACTACAGTAATGTCCGACGAAACGCGAAGTGCTCAGCAAAACCCAGCGCTGCCATTCCGTCTTAACCCGTAGCGTCACCATCATCAAAGAGATTCTCCCGCTAGCACAGCATCTGCGAAGATCGTCACAAGAAGACAGACCGCCTCCAATACTGCGAAAACTTCACCAATGTGACAAAATCCGGAGCTCGCTCTATCTTCCCCCAGAAACAACAAACAAAACGGAGAAAGAAAGAAAGAAAGAAAGAAGAGGCCCAAAAAAAAAAAAAAAAAACTATCAAACCTAAGAAACCGATCCCCAATCCACAAAAGGAAAATCACCAGCGGGAGGGAGGGATGCTGCTACTACCTACTACACTGCCACAAAACCTGACGGAGAGAAACGTGACGATGCTTACATTCTCCCATTGCGCTCAACGCCCTCAAGCACACGACCTAGGCTAGTGTACATCTGAAAGGAAAGATCCAAAAAAAAAGACGGT
>Ga0209208_10002864_pt1 | contig 24808 bp, 14 predicted proteins | sample S1TSphfallax_3_FD_187694 | JGI IMG/M metagenome (GOLD analysis project Ga0209208, IMG submission 187694) | Host-associated microbial communities from peat moss isolated from Minnesota, USA - S1T2_Fd - Sphagnum fallax MG (SPAdes) (version 2) | ecosystem: Host-associated > Plants > Peat moss >...
TTCAACAATATTAGAGCCATTCCACAAGTCTTGCTTTGGGCATTCTTTATCTAAAGTTCGCTAATATGTTACTACAAACGAAAATGTATTTTGAACATTCACCTTTGCATGTAATTATTATTATTTTTAGAAAAAATGTTCCAACAATGGGTCTATTTGGATCAATCTATACAAATTTTGAATAGACCTATTGTTCCACCTTTATATTAAATTTTTTTTTAAAAAAGAATTTTTTTGGGGGAATTTGGCCACATCATTAAACAAGTTTTTTTAATCATATATGCTATGGTAAAAGCGATGGGTCCCAATTGACTATGGAATCATGTAGTTATGTGTGTCACATACAATTACAATTGCAGTCAAAGATGTAGTCATTTCATTTATGGCTTTGATAAACAATCATCATGAAATTCAATGAGATGGAAATTATTGATGTTTTGTGTCCTATTCCATATGACACATATGATGGTGTAATGGGTGAAGGCATGGTAAAATATACCAAAAAAATTGATTATCCAAAATTGAGTTTTAAAATGAAACAAATTTTGACATAAACACAAGAAAATAAATTCCAAATTTATTTGAATTTCATTATGTGCTCCATTGAGTTTATTGTATGTTAAATACAAAATTTGAAAAGCTTGAGTATGATAAAAAAAAGTAGGTAACAAGTACATTTCAAATTTATTAATCAATTTATGGTGTTCAAACTTATTCTTTCATTAAGAAATTTAATGAAATACATATGTACCAAATTAAAGGTCATTGTATATTCAAATATGTCATTTTAAAAAAAAATCTTTTTTTCTAAAACATATTTGGCACATATTTGAAACAAAAATTACACCTTAAAAAAATGTCAAAATTAGTTACATTTAGAGAAGCCTAAAACAAGTTCTTACAATTTGAAATTTGAAAACTAATACACAATGGCGAGGAAGTATCTTGTCTTTGATCATTCAAATAAAAACATTGAATACATATTAATTTTATGATGGGTTTTGTTGTTACTTTTAGTCAACTTTAACCTAAATGCCAAAATGTGGGTTTATGACCATGGAAAACAACTACATTTGTAGTCATTTGAGATATATCTAACTACATGATTATCTATAGCCAACTTAACTATATCTAAGTTGGCCAAAGTAGTTCCATTGAGGAAGTAAACTAATTAGACACTCTTTAAAGTAACTAGGCTACTTTAGGCTACTATAGGCCATTCTAAAATAATAAAATGGTTACTCCCATGGCTACTCTATGCTTCCTAAGCTATCTTCAATTACTCTATACTAGTTTTTTATTACTACTAAACCATTATAAAATCCTTAAACAATTAAGCTACTCTAGGCCCTATTCATGTAGGCTACACTAAGTCACTATAGCTTATTACTATCCCACTCTAGGTTACCTTATGCTACTACTAGGTTATTATAGGCTATCCTAGGTTACTTCTAGGCCACTACTAAGTGATTCTAAACTACTACTAAGCTATTTTATCAATTTGTAAATTAAAATCTACCATTTTATTTTTTCCAATTCATAAAACTAATTAATTACAACTATTAGTCATGACTAATGATTATTAATTATGAAGACTAATCATGTAGTTAGAGGGTGCATTCATAGTTGATCTACCGCAATAGTCCAAGCATGACTTAGTTGTGACAAGTATTTTATGTCCTAAGGCAAAATGAACATTTTGAGATGATAAACAATGAAGGATGGATATGTATGGTTTGTACATCAACTAATGAGCACAACAATGGTTGATAAAAATTAATTGAACAAACTTTGAATGTCTTATTAAAATATTTAAATCAATAAGGATTGCAAAACTTCAAGACATTTTTAGAATGATAGTCTTTCATCTAAAATGTCAAAGTTTTATTAAAAACATAAAAAATAACATCATCTTTTGTATCCACATTTCTCATACTTCCTTCCAAATGTTTGATAGAAAAATTAATTAATATAAAATAATAATATGACCATCCTTATTAATGCAATATTTTTTATAAAAATTGAAGATTCTAATATCAATTACACAAAAATGGTGTTCTATAATATTAAACTTTTATGCCATCAAGTATTTATTTGTGGTTAAAATATGAACAATTTGAACAAATATTGCAAAACATGTTTTAACTATCAAAATTATTATTTTAAAAACATATTGATTTTAATTTGTACCCTCCTATCTAAAGAAACAATAGAAATGACATAATTTGTAAGTTATACAAGTCAACCAATCAACATTGAGGTTTAGGATGTTTTTGTAATGAAATAGTCCTTTTCATGTGTACCCCAACTATCAATGCACAATATAATTTAGTTGCATAAATGACATACGTTAGTAGCATATTACATGCACGATTAAGTTCAAGACATGTCCAAACATGATAAAAGGAACTGGAAGCAACAATTAGATAGTTCTTGAATAAACATAATTAGTTGTTATAAGAACAAATTGGTCAAAATCAAGGTAATGTTAAACAATAGTGCTTAGACAATGTATTTACACTATTTCACAGTGTTAAAGAGCAGTGGTCACAACTTCAAAACATGTTGAAAAACAATTATATTAATTGGACTATTTTCAAACTTATTTAGATTTTAACTTGATATTTTTAAAAGCGCCATAACATACATTTTTAACAACATTTTGATTTTGAGATTTGCATACATTTCAAGAAAATTTGACTAGTTACACTCAAGGTGGCTCCTTTTATTGTGATTGTACCAAAACATAGTTGCAAAAATATTGAATCATGACACTATGTTTTTGGTGTAATGTCAAATTGCATATTTTATTTTGCCCACACAATCTAGTGGCTTCTTAAAAATGATGAAATGATCTCTGTGTTAAGGTTTTGGGGAAAGTTTTCAACATGTGGTTTTAGGTTGACTAACAATTTTCTATGAAAAATACAAGGGTGATGAATGGAGAGTCTATGGGTCCACTATGTGTATTCTATGTGCATTTTGTCATCTTTGTGTGTTTTTGACCTATTGGCCATCTACTTTGTATGTTATGTTTATCTTCTATGTTTATGGTGTGTCTTTTATCACATGTGTGTCACATGTGTCTTCTATATGTTTTTGGGTATCTTGTTCCTTAGGTTTTCCTGGTGTCTTTGGTTGGATATGTCACTTGTGTTTGGTGTCTTCGATGTGTATGTATTAGCTATGTGTTTTCTATGGGTTTTGTGTCTTACATTTTGTTTTTCATGTGTCATGTGTTTAATGTCTTCTATGTGTTCAGGGTCCTATGTTCGAGCTATGGGTTTTCAATATTCTATGTGTCTTATCTCTCAAGATTATGTCTTCTCTTTGTATTGAGTATTTTATGTGGCAAAAGAAGTTTGTGTGTTTTTCCTGCTTCCTAATTTGTCTTTGTTCTTCAAATGGAGCTCTTTATCCTTGGCATGGATGAATCCATGTTCAATGGAGGATATCTATCCTTATTAATCAAGGTGACATTGTGTGAATTGTTGATTCAACTTTGTTATTAGTGGTTTATTAAGTTATGGGGATGGAATTTGAAACATAAAGAGGATTGGAATCCTACACAAGTGAAACCAGTTTTGACAAAATGCCGTATCATTGATTCACAAAGTTGTTAGTTTTCATTTGGGTAGTTATATGTATTCATTTTAACTTGAAGGGCTTGATTTCCATAGTTTGAATGTGTACCATTATTACATTATTGTAACAAGATGCAAGATCATTGGGTTTTTCTTTTAATCCCATTAACATTTCATTTCAGAATAACAAAACATTAAAAAAAAGACTTTAAAAAAAAATGTTTTGCCTTCAATTTTAGGAACTGGGTATTTCTCAAATACCCGGATATTTATTACAAGAGAATATTTGTCAAAGAACCCCAATGGACCTACAAATATATTTGATATACCCATCTCGGTTTCTATCAAAGAACCTACACATATACTTGCTATGAGTTGATCTGTCGAGGGACATATCCCCACTTAAACAAACATCCAAACCCCTTCCCCCCTCAAAACCATCTGACTATGGGTTTTGCAACCCCAAACCTGGGCGGTTCTTTAAAAGATCCCTAAAAAATCAAATAACCAGACTCAGAAAGTAACTTCCATTTTATTTTTCTGAAACCACTATTATTATTATTATTATTATTATTAAATTATCAAATACCCGCCCCCACACTTGGTCTTTGACTCTTCACTATAAGTAAACCAGTAGTTCACCACAGTTTAGCTTTTGCCCAGGTTTAGGGTTTTAAAATGAGTACAAACGCCCAAAGAAGTTACAACCATGGTAAAAAATGGTAGGTATTAACAATTAACACCTGTGTAGGTTCACCACTAGGTAGGCAGGAAGGTAGGTAGGTACTAGGTACCTACCTACCTACCTACCTACCTACTACTTCTACCTCCTTGCAGCAGCAGGAAGGATCATCACACAGATTACAGCAAAGTTCTACACTCAGAGAAGAGAGGGACAAAGAGAGAGAGAAAGAGGGAGAGAGAGAGAAAGAGATTCCCATTCCCTGGGGTTGCAACAACCCCTAGATCTTCTTCCTCCTGTTGCTGCTGCCTGCAGCTCTGGAGCTCTAGAAGAGCTGATACCCATTTAGAGAACAGATTCAGAGCTTCAGAGAATCTCAGCCCTGTATCTGTTTCATGGGTTGTAGATAATGTATGATATTTCATTTAACAGCTGCCTCTGCAAAGCTGCTGGGGGAGGTGAAGAAGAAGAAGAAGAAGAAGTAGAAGAATAAGAAGAAAGAAGCTCTCTAGAGCTTGGACATGAGTTGGGTTTTACAAGTCCGAAATTCTATGTAGTTGCAGTTTTTTTTTATAATAGGAAGTGAAGTACTCATGATGTTGTAGTAGTGATCATATTCTTGTTCCTGAGAGCACTAGGGGTTTTTTGGGTTTGTCGTGATGATCTGCAGAGGTATTTCTCAATTGTAGCTAGCTAGGTACTTTGGTTGAAGAGAGAATCGAGAGTTTTGTGGCGAGCTTTTTGTAGCATTCATTCTAGTTTGGAGTTGTGGTTTTGGGTTTGCAGCATCTGTGGAGACTTGCAGGAAGTAATTCTTCATGATGGCGTATATGGGTGCGGCTGTGGCGTCAGAGCTGCCTTCTTCTTCTGCATATACCACGCTGCAGCAGCAGCTTCAACGCAGCATTAGCATTCCGGCGTCGACATACTCTTCGTCGGCGATGTCGATTTTGCAGCTGACTGAGTCGCCTGCTGCTGCTGCTGCTGCCAACTCGTCGTTGGCGTCGTTCTCCGACAAGTTTCTGCTGGATTCTTCGTGTCAGGATTCTCCATATACACCTCATGGGTCACATGCCACTGTAACGAGCGCCTGCTCCAGTTACCAATCTGATGGGTCGGCCGCGCTCTCGGGCTGGCAAGCGCTGGACAATATGCAGCAACAGCAATTGGCTAACATTGCGGCGCAGACGTCGCCGCCCCCAGCTGCTGTAAGTTTGCAACTCGCTGTTGCTGGGTCCAGCAGCTGTTCGTCTTCCGAGATTCTGGGTTCCACAATGATGAGCAGCGACTGGCAGCAGCTGTTGGATTCCAGCTGCAACAGGTTCAGAATTAGTTCCGGCATTGAAGGTTTTGCCGCTACCACAGCGGGAGGACACAGTAACCGATTAGGTGGCGGCAATTCTGCAGTGAGGACGGCCGGCGGTCGGAGAGGAGGAGGAGGAACAACGGCGGGGGCTGGGCACTCCAGCTGCATAGACTCGAAGCTGCTGAACTTGAGCACAGCGCCTCGCAGGCCATGGAGCTCGCTGGAGAAGGCATCATGCGGTATCAGCGTGGAGCCGACGAAAGGAGCTCTGGCGCTGCAAGGAGTTGGGCTAGCGACCTCGCATTGCTTGGAACAATTCTCCTCCGATCCTGCTTTCGCTGAGCGAGCTGCGAAATTCTCATCTTTCAGCAACAACGTTGGCAAGTACAGCTCGCAGATCCCGCAACCCTTGCCGTTCGTGACTTCAGCTTCCGATCACAGTAGTGGCAAGTCGCGTCATGCGCCGCGCATCGGGAGCTGCAGCGCTCCGTCGAGAGCAGCTGCGCCGCAACTTGCAGACTCTGAAAGCTGCAAAATCTCTTCGAGATCATCATGTCCAGCTGCTGGCGCTGCTGCTTCAGGTACTGGCAAGATCATCAACCTGCAGACCGCCTGCACCAGCAGCTCGTTGTCGCAAAAACTTGAAACGGCAAACGACCCAATGCAACAGGACACACAGGCGGAAACAGACCAACCACGAGACACCCAAGACCCGGATCGACAACTCGCGCCTCTGTTGGTGGCAGCTACTGATCTTCATCAGGACTCAGCGCCGGTGCAGAAGCCGGAACTAATCATCCCGCCCCTGCAACAACAGCAGCAGCTGGAAGAGCTGGAAACCACCGGCATTGTCGAGGCAGCAACAGACAGCGATATGATAGATGTGAAAGAATTAGCAGCTGCACACGCCGGGCCGACACAGGAAGCTGATTTCTCCAGCACGTCAGAGCAAGCTACTTGCACCACTAGAGCTGAATCAAGCGACGACACAGCCCGGAACAAGAGGAAAAAACAGCTTCATTCCGAGACTGTGAAAGATCAGAGCCATACAACAGCTGCATACTTTACAGAATCAAAGGTACTTACTACTGTAATCCAAACCTGGAGCTAGCTAGCTGAGTACTTGAGACTTGTACTAGTGCAAGCTGCATTCTTGGAACTATTTTCTTGCTAAATTCAAGCGCATCAGGAAATCCGTTTTGTACCTTTGGTTTGAGAATTGTGTGTTGATGCAGCTGCAGCAGCAGGTAGATGATTCTGCAAGTGATCAGGATTCAAGAGCCAAGAGGTTGAAGGAAGGGCGGCACGCGGCGGCGGCGACGGCGGCGGCACTAGAAATTCATATAGAAGACACCATGACGATGACCACCACCACCACCAAGTCGGCGACGTTCAAGGACATACTGGCATCAGAGCGAAGCTCCAGTGAGAACTCAGGAGACGAGTCTCTCAGTCCTGGCAGTACGAGGGTCGCTGGTAACAAGAACAAGAAGAACAAGCAGCAGCACGGGACTTTACACCCGTCCACGATGAAGAACAAAGTAAAGGCACTGCAACAACAACCACCTTGCAGTGAACCCACCACGTCCTGCAAGCAGGACTACGTTCACGTGCGTGCGCGAAGAGGTCAAGCCACTGATAGCCATTCTCTGGCTGAAAGGGTGAGTGTTCCCGATGCTTCTTTTTACTTGGACCCCAATTGTACTAGTTTTCTTTTGGCACTTCAAACATGTACAGGGGAAAGACACTTAAGGACTCATTGTAGTCTTCATTTGCTCTCACATTCAAGAACCCAAAATGTGTTTTTTTTCTTTGGTCTCACATTTTAAGGAATGTTTACCAAGTGAATTATTAGACTATGCATCTGGTCTCTTACATTTTGAGGAGTAATGGCTATGGCACACCCACTTGCTTTGCTTGCATAGGTTTTAAGACCATAGATTATTGATTTTATGTACCGTCTTCTTAACATAACATTTCGTGGATGTTTTGTTTTTTGTGGGGGGGCTAGGTTCGAAGGGAGAAAATAAGTGAACGCATGAAGTATTTGCAAGACCTTGTTCCCGGTTGCACTAAGGTGAGCAAACCCTCCTTACTTCTTACTTACAGGATCAACCAATTGATCTGGATTGAGACAAAATTAGGCTAGGCTAGTGCCACTTGTTTTTCCTTTTGTTTTCCAGGCTTGATGAGATCGATGTGATTCAATCAACTGTCCAATTGATTGCTACAAGCCATTTTGGGTTGCCACAAAATGGGTGAATCCATTGAACAATGGTTAATAAAGAGCAGCTCAGAATCTTTCACATTTTGTTTTCTGAACAGTAATCCCGCTTGTGCACAGGTAACAGGTAAGGCGGTGATGTTGGATGAGATAATTAATTATGTGCAATCCCTCCAGCAACAAGTTGAGGTAAGTTTACACTAATTTTTTCCAACTCCCCTTCGTTTGTTTCCCAGTCCATGTCCTCAATCTTTTTTATGAATGACTTTTGTTGAACTATCAAAATGCCAGAACAAACCTTCTGATTCATGATGGCAAATTCAATGTGTTTGAATTTTGTTGATCATACCTTTGGAGACAATAATGGGTTCCAAAATATTCAGTAGCACTCAACACATGGGGGTTCATTATTCCTTCAGGAACTTGAGAACTGTGGGAAGAGTAACTAAATGTTGTCTCTCAAAGCTAATCCTTTTGTTTGTTTGTTGTGTTTTATTGTTGCAGTTTTTGTCTATGAAGCTTGCTTCTGTGAACCCTCCACTAGACTACAACCTGGATACTATTCTTAACAGAGAGGTATTACAGCTTGAACGCCATTTCTCTTGTAGCTACTGAAATCTGAGGAGATGCAAAATAGAATCATCTGCATAATACACTATTTGCAAACAAAACTGGCTCCTGGTTTATAATAGCAAATTGTCGTTATGAAATTACATTACTCTGCCTTGAAATTCATGCACAAGACTTCAGGAGACTGAAAATTAAACAGACCACTAAAAGTACCTTAAATCACTTCAAGACACACTTACTTACTTTATAGCATATATCATTCATCACCATTTTTGGCCTGGGCTAATACCGGTTGCTAAGAATATGGGTGCCTATTGTGTTGCCAGTGTCCAAATCTGCAGATGTTGCAATCTGGGGCATCTTCATTACTAGGGCTGGAGCCAAGCTCAAACTACTGGCTGCATCAGACACCGTTAATCCAACAACCCATAACCACAGATCCAGAGCATTTCTCATCCCTTGGAACAATTGATGGTCACCACTTACGCAGAACATTTAGTGCACCAACAAGGGTCCCTTCTGCATCCAGTGTGGATGCATTCGGGGACGACACAACTCAGGTAATAATTACATCTGGTTTTTCTTTTCGCCTTTTCTAAACTCTCTGCAAATGTTAAAGCTCTTCTTATCCTAATGTAGAAAGAAATCCATCAATAGTTTGAAGAACCAATTTAGTAAGCCAATTTATTAAAGTGTGAAATGCAAAATGCACACATTGGACTGAATGCACATTGTGCCTCCAGATTTCAACTGGATGGGATGGAGAATTACAGAGTATACTTCAGATGGGTTTTGCCCAAACTGGCCGTGCAACATCATTATTGGACGGCTTTAACAACTGTATGTCTTAATATCTTATTCCAGCTGCACTTGCTCTCTCTCTCTCTCTCTTTTCTCTTTCACAGGTTGCTCTAGCGCAGTATATGCAGAATCCTGTCTTGATATTTTTACAAATGTATACATGGATAGCTACATAAATTATCTGAGCATCATCAAAATTGTTTGTGAGTGAGATTGACTCACTGGGAATTTTTTTTTCTGGAACAGGTCAATTGGCAGCTGGTCACATGAAAGTGGAGTTGTGAAAACATTGATGCCTTTTTTTTTTATCTCTAGAAAAAAATTCATCATTTTCATTACCTTCAGCATCTCTATTTTTCCCAGAAACGATTGTTTCCATTTCTTCAGCTTTGGTGCCTCCGATTACTTGTTGAGAGCCCAAGGAGCTGACCTCAATATTTTGATTCGGGCCTCAGAACACAGACTGTGATCAGTATAAACTCTGTTCATTGTTTGTTTCCGATGCCAAAATAGATGTACAAAGAGAAAGGTGCCAACTGGGACATTTACATTGTTAGTGAGAAATCAAGACAGGCTTATGGATAAATTTTTTAAGTTTCAGAATGGTTTATGGTTTAGGGTTTTTAGGGTTCAGACTTCAGACTCTGAATTCAGGGTTTGGATCACAAGCACTGACCAAATTCTTTACCTTTCCACATGCAGCAGTTCAGTTTTGTCAAATGTAATATACAAAAGATTGGGTGTTTGCTTTGTAGATTTTCAACCATAGCTCTTTCATATGCTAAGACTTAGTGTACAGTGATTTTTCTACTTCAAAGCCATTTTCAGTGTGTTTGTTGAGTTCCCAACTTAAGAGTGAATTTCTCTCTTGATGAGTTCTTATTGCAAAGAATTGTGCAAGAATTGATATCCCTTATGAAAGGGGTAGAATAACAACAACATCCACCACTGAACTATGATGAATGGATCATGGTGAACAAGAAATGGGTATTTGATTGTTCTCTTTGTAACCAATGTGATAGCTAACCAAATAAAGACAGATGCATTGATGCATTGTGCAGATTTCCTTTGGGTATTTTAGTACATTTTTTCTGCATCAAACAATATACAAATTTGTTAACCACTACCATGTATTTAAGTCGCCTACGCTACAAGTCTAATCCAAGAGGAATTTGGAGATATTATTTTGTTATCCCATTAAGAATACCTACAATGCCATTGACACTGGAAATAATGGAGCATGTGGACTCAGCACACATGCAAAACATGATTCATATGGTTGCATAATTTTTCATGAGGAATAGATTCATGTCTTGGAGCATCCACTCCCCAAAATCATGTCCATTGGTGTTTGAGGGGAAGCATTCAAAATATTCAATACAACTAGATAAATGAAAGATGCCAAGTATGCAATAGTGATGGCAAGTTGACTTTACCACATTGTAATATTAATACTAACTATACATAATACATTAATTGGCATAGATTATATAGTAATTGGCATATTAACATGTTGGCAATATTACACTAATTGGAAAATTGTGCCATTAGCTAAAGTCAAATTGCCATTTCAATGTAACATTTGCCACAATAAACATCACATATTGTACATTGTAATGGACAAAACCACAAAGTTTACCTCACACATGTGTCATGAATTTCAGGTTTGTTTGTTTGTTTTTTTTTGAGAGACTCGAAAAACTATGTTCTTTTGTAGAGCTATCATATTTAATTACATTATTTTTTAAAGGCCACCAATCAAGCCCAATCTCTCTTTTTTAGACAAAATTTTACCAAATAGCAATGATAACACAGCCCCTCTTCTTTTGTTAAAGAAAATCATGATAAATAACCAAATGAAACTGACTTGTGATTTGATTTTGGGGGAGTGGGGTGCAGCAAGTACCTACATTGGCTCCCCTTGTTGCCTTATTATTTCTCTTATCATTATTCCATTATTTAATTATTTCTCTTGTTGCATCAATATTTATAGATGGCCAGGCTTACTCTACCAATAACTAATGAAAGAATTGCTTTCACTTTTGAGATGTGTCATCACTTTGCTTCTAGTTGGACAAAGAAGGGGTCATCATTTATTCTTTGTTGTTGCACTATTAAGAGTTACTTAACAAAGAATGTTTTTTTCAAACCTTAAAAAAAGCATTAGTCAAGCCTTGTTTTTTAGCCCTAAGTTATTTAGTTTTGGTTGTCTATACATAACAAATAATATAGAATCTTTTATCTAGAACATTGTGCAATAGTTGGACAAAACTAATTATTGAAAATCAATTTTAATTTTAGTTAGCTGAAATGTAAATTGAACCATACTTAGTCTTAAACTGGACTAGGTTCCAACCGTTTTAGCAAAAATTTAGAACCGAAGCTTTCATAAATTCAAAAAATGTTCTCAAAACCAAATTGGATGCTTTAAACCCCCCCCCCCCCCCCCCCCCCAAACCAAAGGTATCCTTCAAAATCAAAAACCAAACAACACCGATCTAGACTCAAGGGGACACTAAATGTTAAATTTTTACACTACTTGCATCAAAAAAGGATTTTCACACATTAGGTGAATTTTTATTTTATTTTTCCCACCCTATTATTATCTAACTTTTTAATATGCACATATTTCAACCTCCTTATTTACTTATTTATTTTGCACTATGTTTTAATATTTTACAATCATTTAAATTTTTTATTTCAGTAAGCTTGGAAAGAAAATCAAGATTGCTCTTTCAAAGGTGGATCACTTGCATAGTGAGTTGGGACATGCAAGAATGACTACTTTAGTGCCTCTCAACAATTCATTTCATTACAAGCAATGTCAACAAATTTTATGACCAATGTAAATTTCATTACAACTAAGACATATGTGAGATTCTAGGATTAAACAATAATAATTGCCAATACAATTTGTATCTTGTAATTTGGTATATTAATATTATCCCATGCAAGTTGAATTCTCAACTAGTTCCTAATACACAAATAAAACAATAGAAACATAACAAGAAACGTAACTTGACAACAATTCCTACGATCTTGTAATTTATAACATGTCTAACACCTCACATGATCACAATAAAATATACTTATATACCTTAAATCTATTGTATATGATTGGTTTGGCGACAAATTTATTATGGTGTTTTTGACTTTGCACATCATGTTGATATCATATACAAGCATTGAACACCTTGCAACACATCATTTTCACCATTATTCTATTTTCAAGTCTCACGTTCACATGCCACAAGCTAGGACTAAATCATCATTACTTCCACAACAAACGTTTACCATCGCCCTGAATCAATTTCAACATTTGTATTTCTTCCTAGGCAACAATTATTTTTTACATAGTTGGCAAATCATAATTCACAAATTTTGCACATACACTTAATCTACTTAAATGAAAAAGGACATTCACTCTTTCCTCTAAGCATAATTAAATATGAATCTAAATCACAAATTAATGTAACCTTTACAATTGGTGGACATCTTTCATTTAAAAATCTATGGAGATCATTCTTCCATTGTTATTCCTCCTAGATTGTAGGTCCAAATTTTGCTTCACATCTTGTACTTGTTCATTATCATGGGGCTAATATAAAGGGGAATGGGATTGAAGAAAGAGTAATTGAACACAATAAGCATTCTAATCTCCTTGGGCTTGACTTTTGTTTATATTGCAATTTTTTTCCATAGTTGTTATAAAACATCATTAAACCCTAATTGATCGATTTCCAACAATATTATCAACATGAAGGGCATAAAGATTAGAGTGACTTGATGAATGATGAAGTAATGGTAACCAAACTTCACATATTTCACAATCACATATTGTATAAGACCAATATTGGTTCATACCTTGGTTCTAAAATTTAGACTTAGTTGGTCTTATTTTAGGTAATTTGGATGAGAATAAGTGTTGAATAGTTGATTAACCTTCAATTAGCCCCTAGTTCCAAGTTTTTTCAAAAAAGTAATGATGATAATAATAATAATAATAAATCTTGGTTCTAGTTATAATTCTAGTTCAACACATAAATGGAATTGAGAATTCAATTCCAAGTTCAATTCTTCAAAAAGAAAAAAATTAATTCCCATTTTTGTATTGGTTGCAAAAATCAAACCTTCTTCTAGTTCGATTTTTACTAATTGGAAGCAAAACCACAAAGTCTAACCCTCTAAACCATTTATAAGTATTGTTCAACACTAGTTCTAAGTTTTGACACTTTTATAAGCTAATGAAAAAAATTGTTAAAATTCGTAATCAATAGTTTCAATTTTGACAAGTTGCAATGTTGGTTCAAATAAATTCATTGGGGAAATCTCAAGGGATAAATAATTTAACTTACCAAACCACAAGTGGAAAAAATGATCCAATTTACTTCCTTGGTCCTATTACAAAATTTGTTTTAAATAAAATGATTAGATTGAGCATATTGTTAGAGTAATCTAATTTTGTTGCAAACCCGCAACAAGGTTATTTTTCCATGATCTCCCACTCAACTATTATTTGTACCACTTCTCACTCAAATAGGTGGCATTTTTATGTAAAATGTTGAGACATTAACCCATTATTCTAGTGGATTTCCCATTATTATGGTTGGTAGCCCCCTTCCCCCCAAATCTAGAGATGCCCACTATACCAACAAATGTCAACTAGGGGGTGTGTGAGGAAAATTAGGGCAAACTTGAAAATGTTTAGGTCTTAATTCAAAGGTGACAAAAGGCCATATTTCAAGGTGATAGATATAATTGCATGAAATATGAAACCAAATGGCAATAAAAATAAAAAATTTAATTCATTAGAAACCTATTAGTGTAGAACTTCGAATTTAATAGTAGGCTACATGTATTAATTTGACATTATTTCAAACATTTGTAATAATTTGAATTCTTTTGTGGAATAAAAGTTGGCTTTTTTTGCATAGTTCTTTTTGGTTTTTTGGATTTTGGAACCTAACTAGGAGATTATTAAAAAACCAACCCAATTTTTTTCATTGAAAAAGAACCAAAATCAAAATTGAACTTAAATTTTAAAATCAGAATCAAACTAGGTCCTATTTTTATTTTCTTTTAAAAAGTAACTAGAATTGAAACGAATGTATTGAAAATTTTAAGAACTATAACCTAAAAACCACCCAACACTACTACCTACCCTATATCCTCTCATACCCTTACCATTAACTTCAGCAAAATGGTAACAAACACAATTAAACATATAAATTATGGGCAACCATTGAGGTGAGGCAACATACACCTGAGGGGGGTTTTTTTTCTCTCTTTGATGAAAGGGGAGCCCCCCATTTTATCCCCTATATAATAAACTTGAGAATCTTGATCTCCATGGGCTCATGAAAATTCATACAATGGACATTAATCACCTTGAAAAACCATTGCTACTCTAAAAAAACATTTCTTTGTTTACAATAATAGTGAGGCTCTTGCCAACGACAACAAGCAACATGCCTAGTTGTTGGAGTAGGGAGCCCCAAATTGTGGCACCAATTGATATTTGGTGATACATAGGCTTTTAGTCTATTAACACCAAATTATCAACAAATCCCAACCATTAATATCAATTGCCATGTTAAAAGTCCTTGTGGGCATTCCAATTCAATTTCATTCTAGATGTTAACTATTATAGCCAACATAATTATATTTTGGGTCATTGGGTGACCCAATAATTAAGACACATATGGGTAGGGTAAACATGCCTTCCATCGAATACATGCCAAGGACTAAGCATTGAACTAGTGCAAACCAAGTCCTATAAATGATCACACATCTCCACTCTAACATCCAAAAAAAGCCATATGACCAAGTGCTTAATCTTTTAAAACATTGTTCAAAGTTTTTGCGTCATTTGACCAAAAAGTTATTTTAATGTATGGTTACAAGCATGGGTAGAGGCCAATGAAAGAAAAATCTTAGCATCCTTAGGTGTGGTTATGTTTGGTGATGGGATGTGGATGGGCACATTCTAATGCATACAACTAAAAATAAATAAGGATTATGTTTGGATATGGGTATGATTTATGACAATATAAGAAATAATCCAAGAAATTTTAACAAAGGCAATGTTTTATTTCATGGGTGGTCTAGACCCATTTTCACAAAATTATTGAACACAAACAAGATCAAATACTTGAAGCATGCTACAAGCATACAAATAGATTATGTGTCTAATTGGTTGTGACATAAAGCATGTTTGGGCAACTACACAATTGGCATTCAAACTATGCATAAAATTAGATAACCACCAAGAGCATTTACAAAAAACTTGTTGAGATAATGTCTATTGTGATCACCCCCATGAATGGTTGATTGTTCATCTTAAGACCACATACAAGCTCCTAAATTTATTCAACAAACATTGTTGCAATTGCTTCCAAAGGAAACAAATGTGACAATTGATGGTCTTTGTTCATCTAGCCAAACTAAAGATGTTTCATCTTCGTGCCTCATGGTGTTCCTAGTATGGAAGAAAAGCCTATTAGTTGTTACCTCACCATCCACATTGAAACTAGGAAAAAAGATAAAAGGACCAACACTACACCAAAAATGTCATTATGTGACTAATCCTATACAACTACAAATGGCATTAGCAACTAAAAATGGCATAAACAACAAGTTTGATTCAATTACAAATAGCATAAGTAACTAGTATAATTGAAAAGGACTAGTTAGAGGATGGCATTTTTGGCATAGTGCAATGTGAAGTATATTGAAACTTTTAACTTGCATGTCTTCAAGAACTACTTGGCCTCTAGCTTTTTGAATGTGTTGAAAAGGACTAAGTCACACCCATGAATGAATGGCTTTAGACGCTAAGTAAAACGTTCCATTAGTGGAACATCATTTTCAAGGAAAACATAAGGCAAATTTTGACTTTCACTAATGGGGGCACACTAATATAGAAGTTATGGGTCTACTCATAATAAATAAAAGGAACTAGTTAAGCCATGCACAAAGTTTTTTTAAAGGATTTCATTTAACACATGGCCTCTTTGCATTGGTTTAAAAATATTAAATCTAACATTTCTTCATATTTTTTATATTAAATATCAATGTTGAGACTACATATGACCCATATTATAATAAACATATGAAAATTTAACATCAAAACCTACATTGTATAATTAAACTTCACTACTCCAAATTATGGTTTTTCAAAAGGTTCAACTTCACTAAAGTGTCCACATTGACCAAAAGAATATTTGCTTTGATTAAAAGCATGGGGGCATGAAAGACACATGGTTTTTTGATTAGCTATTTTGACTAAAGTGACCATTTTGACCAAATGTTAAGTCATACATCTAGTTTTAAAATGGTTCATCAAAATGCCCATGGTTTAGTCAAATCAACCATATTGAATGGCCATGTTTATTTAAATTGACCATATTAATTTGGTTAACTACCTAGCCTACTTGCTATGCCTATTTAGTTACCTTCCTACCTACCTACATATATACTTACATACCTACTTATATTTTACATAATTGAATATGTACATTTAAAAACATAGGTAGTTAAGCATGTGTACCTACTTATCTACCTAGTTAAGTACCTATTTACCTACTTATTGAAATTCAAATCTTGACAAAAAATTTCATTAAAATTCAAGGAAACATGTTAAATGCATTTGGTATCATATCGGTTTACAAAGTGGTGTGGTGGTTTGATGGTCAAAACATTGGTTTGGAACAAAGGAGACAAAGGTTCAATCTTCCTTACCAACATATATTATGTGGAATATGTATATTTGTATATATACCTTGTACATGTGTGTAAATGTATAATACCTAAGTGGGTTGTGGATAGGTAGTTAAGAGGTCATGGTGAATAGGTAGATACTTGTTATTTAATTATTAATTGCATTTTTTAAATTTAAGATTTGGGTTTTTTTTTTTTTTTGGTTGCCCAATTTTTTTTCTAATCTGACTAGTCAAAAGGACCATCTTATGATTAATCAAAAAAACCACCAGTCAAGTTGGACATGGTCAAATTGACTTCACCAATATTATCAAGTGGTCAAATGTGACCAAATGTCAAAATAAATGGTTTTTGGTCTAATTTTCTAGTCAAATAATACCATGTTTTCTAGTAGTGCTTGTAACTTCGTTTATAATTATGACCATAAATTTTGAACTATATTAGTCATTAAGGATGTTTGAACATCAAAATCCAATATAGAATCACCATGTAAAATTCAAAAGGAATTTTGAATGGCCCACCACATTTGGCCCTTTTTATAAAATATATTAAAGCTTACATAAAATTGAAAACATGTAATGAAGGTTTGAATAATGAAAAACACATTCAAATTTTTAAATGTGTTTAAATTTGTTATTTGACAATAGTTTTTATACATGAAAAACTCTTCCAACACAATGAAATGACTCCAAATTCATGGGATTCCAACTTCATGAGTAAATAAACACAATTCCAAAAGATGGACAAAGAATTCATTACATACAACTAATGATGGTTCTTCAAAGTAATGGAATTATAATTTTTCACTCCACTTAACAATTGTTTTGGTTCCTTTTATTGTGACTACACCCTTCTAATATGTTCATGCCTAGTTGCTTCCTTGTCAATTTGGGCTTGTCGCAAAGACTTGGTAAACTAATGATCAAGTGGGGTTGGTAGAGAAGATCTCCAACAAAGTATGTTTCAACATGGTCTAAACCCCACAAAATCAACGCCACCATTTGTTGAAGATCCAACCACAAGAATGTTGTTAGTTTATAGGCCAAGGGCATATACACATCATGAACAACACATGTTAAAGAGATTCATTAATGAATTGTTGAAATGAATCCACAAACATGGATTCTAGTGCCAACATTGTAGTTCTAAAACAAGCCAAGTTTGCTATTTGGTTATGACCATTTGGCACACCATTTGGTACATGAACAAATTTCATACAAGAATTTAACCTATGACACATCAAAAAAAAAAAAAAAAACCATGAAAAAAATACCTTATCAATGACACATCATAATGTGTGGTTTTCATTTGCAGTACTTTTGGGGTGGGCATGTTATTGTTAATGTGTAAAAAGTGTCATGTGTAGGTCATTTTCAGGTTTGAGATCCATGGTCCAAGATATTAAAATGATGAAGGAAGAACTTAGAATGTGTCTCCATACCAAACATTCTAAATGAAATTTGATTTGCAATATATTACAATTTGTCAAGAATTGGGGATCAAATAATATAATGTTAAAATTGCATGTATGATTGTTTGCATGAAAACATTACCAAGTTTTGACACATCTTTCAATTTGACACAAACTACTAAAATTGCTAAGGGCACTAACAACTCAAACAACAATACACTAGTTCAAGATTATAAAATAAGTTCATGAACTCATTTCGATTGTCATGCTTTAATTGTCTACAATTGTATCAACCACTCATGGTTGTAGGTTGTGTTGACAAAGGTAATGATGAAATCATGTAAGTTGATAAGGTGCCATGCAAATTAACACCATTGACATGTGCAAGTTCAAGCACAATTCAAGACCATTGAAAGCACTATAAGAGCACAACTTGAGACCAAAAGTAGAACTCAAGACTATTGAGATGACCAAAAGAGCACAACTTCAAAACTATTGAGACCACACATAGTTACAACTTGAAATGACCAAAATATCACAATAAAAGAATAACTTACAAGACTGATGAATAGGGTTTTGCTTCCTTCAAACATTACAAGGAGGAGAGAGACATGTTATTTCTTCAATCTTAGAATGTCAAACAAAGTTGAGAGTTGTAAACATGAAAGAGTTAGTGAACAAAATGAAGGTTTGGCAAGAATAGAAACCTATGACATGATGCAGTTTTGTTCTCCCCTTTGTTGTTCATGGAACCCTTTCACATGCATGACCATTGATTCTTAAGCCCTAAACTAGTTTAAATCTAGATCACACATTTAGAGTTGAACTTTCAATTTGAATAATGTTATTCTTTTTTTCCCATCCATTTTGGTGTTCGGGTACGTAACATCCATTTTTCAACATATGAATATTTAGTTATATGTGACAAAATAATCATTAATGGGTTACCATGTGTTTAATGAAGTTTATTTCAAGTTTTTGAACCCCCCCAATCTTTGGAGGGGCATATTTTTCTCATTGGGTAAACACATGATTAGGTAGCTCAAAAGTGGCATTTGAGAATTCAAATTTTACCTTAACTAAAATTGTCACAACGTGACATTTAGCAAACTATGTCATCCAATGTGTATTCCTTTATGCTTGTGGTCAACAATATTGGTAAATCACCTTATAAATGTCATTAAACAAGTGATTGGTCAAAAAAGTCCATGTGAAAGCTAGAAGTTTTGAATATGAAACTAACTTTCAATGATTAAAATGAAACAATTTCTTGTAAATTATTTTTTAAATAAGAATTTTTTATATTAAAAGAGTTTCAATTATCTTTTTTTACACACCTCATTTGATGTGGGGCTATTTTTAAGTTTTTATTTTGACACTACTATGTTATACTATTTGATTTCACATGTAAATTTTGTGTGACAAAAACAATGACATTAATTTAAAAGTCTATTATGAGTCCAATGTTTTAATGGAACTCATCTATACTTTCCAATATGATTCCCAATAAAGTTCATTACAACATGAATACTTTAAAAATTGACAATGTTAATGTCAAATATGACTTTATATCTAAGTTCAGTTACAATCTACATAAACTACAACTGGGATAGTTCAAGCAATTCACATAACTATTTTTTCACTCCATTTTGTGTGATTTAAAGGGCTATGGGTGCGCCTTCTAACGCTCTACACTTAACTTGGGACCACAAGGATATGACAATTATTGAGAGAGAGAGGGAGGTGATTGATACACTAAGTGTGTAGTCCTTGACTTGTTTACCCCACTAGTCACACATTATTACGTTGTATTGATTGACAATTGCATGAAACAATTATCAATTTTGACACAAGTTTATTCTATTCTTTGGTCTATATCCCAAAGTGTTCTGATCTAATTTGGTACTTCCATTCACAAGTTTAAATTTCATAGGAAAAATTGTGATGTTTGAAAGAGCTACAATGTTCAATCTATTGATCAATGTTCCAAATATATTGGAATTATGACATACAAGAGCATTTGCTATAGCACTTCAGTTTTCTCTCTACAGTTTTCCTTATTTGAAAGACTGATCATTTTCCCCACTTTAAAATGCATTAGCTAAGGTTTGCACAAGAATCAAATCAAACCCAGTGCACATCAATCACTTCCGGAATTTCATCTAAGCACAATCTACATATTCCTTACAGTCATGTCATGAGCTGCCAACTATGACCAGATTTCAGTAGCCAGCAATAATCATGAGTATCTCATGAGTATCTCTTAGATTGCAGATGTTGAACAGTGTTTACAAAATCAGAGTCTAGTTCAGACACCAGAGTACATTGAGTTGTGGACCTCATCCCAACATTCTGCAAATAGTCATCGCAGCAGATGTTGTGGCTGTCCATGCTAGCCATGGGGTGTTCCCATTCATGCGCCCCCTTTGTTCCTCCCTTAACAACCTTTTGTCCAAAATCTTCCACAGTAGTCAAAGCAGAAAATAAAGCTGATTTGCATGAGCCCATCTACCTGCCTTGTGCCAATCAAAGCTGCTACAGAACCTTGGCCACACCAAAACACAGCAGACCTTACAATAGGTACTATCAGCACCATGCAGTTCAAGACCTACTGTAGTGATTCTCTACTTTTAACATTGTTACAAGCTTTGCAGGGAAAATGATTTTTCTGGTGATACTTTTGCAAATCTGCAAGAAGAATCAAATCCATTGCTCTTTGTTGCAACTCAAGTTTGCCCCACACCTGCACTTCAGGAAGCTAGGTGGACAACTATCCCTAGGTTTAAGTTGCATCAATAGGAGTTTCAAGGCGAAATTGGATCCTGCTGAACTGCTTGATCATTCACAGGCCTCCAGACTGTTCGGCCCTTGTTGATTTCATCCCCTTCCTGATTTCTGATCAAGTGTATGAATTGTGGTTGTGATAGACCCTCCAATGCAGAAATATCATTGTTACCATCACAAGGTTCCAGTCTGGCCAGGGAATCCACCTTATCCCCTTTGCCAACTTCACGGCGGTATTCAAGCGTTATCATGCTTACTTCATAGTTCTCCTTAAATTCATTGGGTATGCTCTGCACAGAAAATACAACATATTTCCTAGATAATGAAATTTTTGAATTTTGTGAGGACCCAGCAAGCAAAAGATACACAACTGCCAAAATGGACTATATATAAGCTAATATAGAGCAACATGAACCTTTGTGCTTCTAGAACTCTCTGTGGACAATGTGATATGGACTGCAAATCCATGTGATGCAGAGTGACAAAGTCTTCTTCCAAGCACTGAGCTTCCATTTTTAAAGCTTTATATTCTTTGGGAATGCATAACACTGGATTTCCAAATGCAAAGTTGGACATTCCTATACCTTGGATGTCAGAGAGGGCTCTGGTTAAAGAGGAATACCTCAAGAGTCCATGTGATGTATTTGACATTGTTGACATGCTGGTTCATATCCAAGTCTCTGTCAAGTGGCTGCAAGGAGAGATCAAGTAGTAGCAACCATTCAGTCAACTACAAACAAGCAATTGTGTACAAACTATGAGTTTTCAACAATATCCATCAAGCAGCACGATTTGAATATCTATCAAGCAGATAGATGGATAAGTGAGGAAGTTCTGTGGCAGTGGTCTTGAGAATCTCACTTCAAGTCCACACTTTTGATATGGAGCACTCCCATGAAGCCTTGCAATTCGTCCTGAACTTGCTTGTCTTCTTTCTTCTGACAATGCCCACCTGTGAACCAGCATATTGAACAATCAAGAATCCAAAGCTATAAGTAGAATCTCCAAGCCACAGTAGATTAACCCACTGTACATCAACACACTCTTGCATGGCATCACTTTTCTAGTTCTAACTGGTCTCATCTCCAATGTACTGCAGCAGTAATAAACAATCAGCATCTGCCAATGCCAATTTGAATCAAAAGATGATCTTGCAGCCTAAGAGAGTGAAACTAACTTTGGTGGATCTCTGACCCAAGGCGCTAATTCAGCTCGTATCTTGTCAGTGACACGATGCATGGTTTTTGTATCCACATGCATTAGTACCCAAATGCTGACAAAAAAACAACACCCCTTGCATCAGTGACAAATCTTTTCCCTGCAACTTTGCACATTGCATGCAAATCAAACTAGCAACCGGGGCCTACTGTTGGATATTGTAATTAAAAATCCAATCACTTGTTCTCCACTTCCTGTCATGATGATAACCTGGAGAAATGTGGCAATGTCAAATGTGTTCATGCTCACTCCACAAAGCTGTATATCTGGTTCTGATCTGAGATCCCAAACAATTCTCATAATATCTTGAGATGTAGTAAGCAGTGGGTTCTCACAAGAAATGTGAAAATTGGATTTGACAAAGCACTGAGCAGAATGGTCGAACCATACCTTGTCGCACAGGCAATAACCTCCCCTGTCCTAACCTCCTTTACAGTCCAATCACGTCGTACTGCATTCCTCCCTTCTGTACAGAACCAGGTGTCTATTTCCAGCAGACTTCGCCTGCAGGCAGCAAGCAGCCATGTGGTTGTGATATTTCTTTATGTAAACACATAGAGGACATGCGTCAATGGAAGAATATCTTGCATGCACAATTACCACTCTCTATACAAACCATCAAAATCAAGGTCAAGTTCTTTGAAAACTTCCACAAAGAAAGAACAAGTTAGGAAAAACATCCAGAAAGAAGAGAAAATTGTTGCATCCAAGCTACAAGCCACAAAAGCTGCAGACATGCCACAGGGATTACCAGGCCGGATATCGATCAACCTCAATGTGCATTCGTGTTGTCACAGTGATAAGTCGCTCATCGTTCATTCCATGAAAAGCTCCATATCCAATAGTCAACACATGGTTGCATGCAGCTTCCTGTATTTCAAAGAGTCTATTAGTCAGTGCTAGTGCAACGTGCATAATCCAAGAACAGGAATTGCCCCTCACTAAGTATAGCTGCATGGAAAGAAGGAGAGAAAGGAACCAAGAAATGGAGGAAGCAGCACTCAAATCTTTTGGCGTTTGTCATTGACAGCGCCACAAAACTAAGAAGACGAGGTTCTGCAAGCAAACTCCATTGTCAAAGATAGTGCCAATAGCTTCACAAAAAGACTTTAGATACAACAACATGCGTGTGTACACATACCTGGAGTAGACACGAGAGCGTCTCTAAGGAAGTGGTTCGTCGAGGTCCGACCTCAGAGAAGCGCACAACAAAGCGCTCTCGGTACAAAGATCCATTCTCTCGTAGCATTCCGAAGCCAATGCACTCATTATTATCAGGCTCACGCAAAAGGGGAGCACCATTTTGCTCCTCCACTTCAATTTCCATCACACTAGTACAATCAACAATGGCCTCCTCTCGCACAGCTCGCAACAAAACTCCAGTCCCCATTCTTCTTCTGCCTATTCTTCTTCTTCTTCTTCTCCCCTCCTCCCCACCAACAACAACCGCCAACCTCCATTTCCCAGTACATTCCGCAAGCACACGGACCTTCAACTCACAATGATCACTCCACATCCGCACACCATGATCAATTACTCTACCACCATTGACACTCCCACCTCGCAACAACGACAAGCTCCTTGGCTGCTGCATCAATGCAATCGCCCCTACCATCGTCCCACCCTCCTACGAAGTTGCAGTTGTGTTCTGCAAGCCCCGCAGACTCCCACAACCCTCTCAAATTTTCAGCCCTCTCAAATTCCACCACATAAGTAAGTACTCCTGCAATGGGGGATGCAGCAACAACGACAGTGCCTGGCCTTTTAGGGTTTGGCGCTCCTTCTCTTTCGCTTCCGCTCTAGTGTTGTTCTTTTTCCCGTCTTCTCGCTCACTCCGCAGTCCACCCTAAAAAACTGCTAAATATACTTACTTATGGACCATGGTCACATGAGCAACATTACAGAATTGGACCCCCCAGCCCACCCCAAAAAACAAAAACCAAAAAAAAAAACGTGAGAGATGTAAAAGGCATGGCCACACTTTCCCACTGTTTTTGACTTCCATCAAAAAAATTGGGGGCTGGAAAGGAAAAGTGGGTGTGTGGTTTTCATTGCACCCGCACACCTTAAATTAAGGGCTCACTTCTTCCTTTTTACCATAGAGCAAGAAAAGAAAATAGGGGATCAATTTGCCTAAAGTTTAGGCTAAAAAGTTCCTTACCACAACGCCAGAAAATAGGCCAGGAAATTAAAGAGGGAAAAGAAAATAACCTCACAAAAAACAATTACAAAGTTAGACAGACCCCAGTGATTTTTTTTGTCAAAAAAAATTCTCATTTGTGGGACACTAAAAATTATATATATTATTGGATTTTTATTTTTTTTCTAGTGAAAATTCTACTCATTTTTCTTTTTCTGTGTTAATTTTCCCAAAAAATATTATCAAGAATTTGGAGAGAAACAAAACAAAACAAAAAAAAAAAAACCCCTTGGACTCCACTCTGCTAGCATAGTACCTTGGCAAGTTGGCAGCTTTGACACTAATTATATTAGTTTCAAATTTGTTGAA
>Ga0209208_10002865_pt1 | contig 24807 bp, 23 predicted proteins | sample S1TSphfallax_3_FD_187694 | JGI IMG/M metagenome (GOLD analysis project Ga0209208, IMG submission 187694) | Host-associated microbial communities from peat moss isolated from Minnesota, USA - S1T2_Fd - Sphagnum fallax MG (SPAdes) (version 2) | ecosystem: Host-associated > Plants > Peat moss >...
TTATCATCATTATATATATATATAATAACTACTAATATTGATATTATAATATATTGCTGGATATTAACTATAATTTTATGAATTAAAAATTTCAAAATATTAATATTAATATTCATTATAATTTAATTCGTTATTTATAGTTAACTATAATTGATGGTAGTAATCATATAAAATAATACATAAATAGTTAATAGTTCATTTCATATTGAAAACTCCCAACTTTCATATAATTTTTTTGACCAATCACATATGTAATCATATTTATAAGGTGATACACCAATAATTTAACCATAAACATAACAAAATGCCCATTGGAATTATAGTTTGATAATTATCATTATTATATAAAATTTAACTAGTGTAAAATGTGAACTTTTCAAAATGTTCAATGTGAACCATCTAAATATGCTTTTACTTATACCATTATCAAAGACAATATTTCAATAGTTAAAGAAAACAAGATATAAGTTGGGCACATGAAAAATAGTGACTAGTTGTTTACTAGTGAATATGGGTTGGTGGGCCCCACCAGATAAGCAAATAGGTGGCAAACCATTTGCCAACAAACATGTAGATGGTAACAAATAGCCCTGGGCTTATCATTAGCCGACAACTTTTCATGAAAAATAAAATACCCCATGGCCTTTCCAAAGAACATAATTTATAAATAACACAATTTACAAAGAATAAAAAGTCTTTAATCTCATTTTCTAGAGGCTCCAAACTTTTCTTCTTTCCAAGGATTTTGAACTCTTCTTTCATAGTTTTCATACTTATTCTAGGTTTCCACTATTCAGCTTTGTGTTTTAAATTAATTTTTTTTCATATGTTTTCATAGTTTTCTTACTTAGTTTTCAATTCATTTTTTCTTGTATTTATTCTCAGTTCTCATACTTTTTTTACTTTAAAATTCTCAACCCTAAATTCAATTTTTAATTCAAGTTTTTAATTTCAAATTTTCAATTTAAATTTTAGATTTTTATTTTTTTCGAAATTCATTTTTGCAATGGATCCCATTACATTTGGAAAGGTTCTACTAATTTGGATATTCTTTTCTATGACATTGGGAAATTGTGCACTCTTCAAATCACATGTGTGTAATTTTTTTCTTAACAACGATCCTTCAACTAGGTCACACTTCCTACCATTTTAAAGTGCAATTTTGAGTAGGAAAATATTTTCATCTCGGTTGTGGTGGAAAGAACCTAGCCAATGTGTTCAATAGGATTTTGTGGAGAGTACAATATGGCATACAACCCCCGAAATGAAGCATAGGAAGTTCATGGGTGACTATTTGTAACTATTATGATTTATAAGTTACTTCATGGAATTAGTGCCACACACATTGTCGATTAGTTCAATGTGGGAACATCAACCATAAGGAAATATGTGGACATAATGTGTGATGCTTTATGTAATAAAAACAAGTTTTTTAACAAGTATATTAGAATTATTCCATCTAGAGCAAATTCATCCTTGGGTGATACCATTAAAAACCACCTTTAAAAATGGTTAAAAAACAAAAAGTAGCCAAATCATTTTCCTAGACATTTTTCTTCAAATTTTTTCACAACTATAATTTTTTTTTCATGTTTATCAATTGCATGCACTAATATATTGCTTGAATTTTTTTTTGGAATAAAAAAAGTATAATTTCTTTAAAAAATTTATTCCTAAATAAAATGGCCCTTTCAAAAATTGATATTGTTAACTTTGGAAATTCATTATTAAATTAGTCATGAGATTTTATAAGCACTAGTGGTGTTTGTTAAAGGTGTGGGTGTATGCACATTATAATGTTTTGTTTGAAGCATATGTAGAAGTCCCAAAAGTCGTTAGCATGTTTTTACATATTATCCATGTGGATACGATTTTTAATTTTAAGATTTCATTAGTGAAATCTTTGATTACTACAAATTTTATTCATGTATAAAACATTTTAAAACTAGGTGAAAACCCCTATTGAAAAATGTTGTTGTTAAGTGGTATGGTGAATTCATTTTGGAAGTCCTAAAAAAAAATCTCATAAAGTCCATAAAAATAAAAGCCCACTATAGATATTTCAATTATGTACCCATTGGGCATAGAAATTTTGATAAACATAAAAATTTCATTTCAGAAGGACTTTTGAGAATAAAGTTCAATTACAACCTTTCAAAAGTTCATAACTACCATTTGGTTAAAGTCTCACAAAAAAAAAATTCACAATGAATTTTATCATTTTAGTTTTCAACCCATTCCTACTCCCTATAAATAATTTGGCTTGAAATTCAATACAAATTCTTGAATTTTTTTAAGAATCTAACCAATTGACAAATCTATATTCTTAATTTCAAAAATTCACTATTGATATTGAATGCATTATTTTCAAAAATTAATTCTGCAAATGTCTTCATAAACAAATTGTTAATTTACAATGACTCATCATTTAATTTATTTATAATTCAATTATTCACCATAAGCATTTAAACATGAAGCACCCTATAAAAATTACCATTCCGACACCAAAAATGAGCCACTATATCTTGCATTCACTTGTGTGAAATGTACACCTTATATCATTGGTGATGTAGCATACCCAATTCGACCATACTTACAAAAAAATTGGAAGACCCATAATGCAGTTGATGTGGATAAACACATATATTATGATTCTAATATGAACTTAGAGAGAATATTTATCAAAAATGCCTTTGGATCATTGAAAAACAAGTGGTGCCTATTGAAACATTATAATTCGAGGGTTGATAGAGTTGTAATAGTTGTTGTTGCTTGTTATGTTCGTCATAACTCTTGTTTAAAATGGGGTGCATTTGAATCAGGTCCTCCAAATGCAATAGCTTTCAAGACAATCTCCAAGGATTTGGGGATATATTACCAATAGTTTAAGAAGGAAAGATTGCAAAGGTTGAAGGAGAAAAACTCAAAACTATTTGGTTTGAACAATGGTTGATTGACAACCCAATTGAAAAAAATAGATTATTCACATGCATTACCATTTGGCCTTTAATTTATTTTTACTTTATGGAAGCACAATTGATGCTAGAGTGCAATGATAAAACAAAGAAGCAAGCATTTGGGTTTTATTACCATGGGCCAAAATGCAAACACATTTTTAATCACATCAATTTTGTGAACAAAATTCCAAGCCACAACAAAGGGTTCAAGCCTTTATATAAACTACATGAAATAAACACCACAACTACCTTAGTGCCCATGGTCAAGCTCAAAGTGCATAAAGTTGTCATCTTAAAAAATTTATAGGTTTTAAAACCTCAATAAACAATGCTACCATCTGCAATTGACCTTGCACTATCAATTTTCTACTTGTTTGCTCACTTTGAAACATTTATGTTGGGATCCTTTCAATCATTTTCATCTTCATCTTTTCTATCTCTTTCACACCTTTTGAAAATTCTTTAACGGCATCAGCAATTGCAGAGGAACTTGTATCCAATTTTTTCTTTTATTTTCCATTCTTGTGTTGGCTTTGCCTTGCACACTAGGCAATTTACAAGCCCTAGTTTTTGGAATGTCTAAGCTTACAGATGGAGCATGAACCTCCTTTTCATTTCCCTGACCAAAAACATGAATTTACTCTAATGGACAAAGGTGCTCTTGAATATCATGTGTCACATCATCATCACTCACCTCAAAAGTGTGAATCTTAGAATGTGAATGTAGATTATGCATTCTTCAATCAATTGCATTGGGAATGCATTAATTTTGGCTATGTTTTTAAACATCTAATCAAATCTCTCAAACCATGGCTAATTAGAAGGGGATGCACCAATCACCTAAGTTTTCTTCTTTTCGATTTCATACTTATCCTTCATCTTGTTCCATTTGTCATGTGCTTGCTTCCAACTTTGATGCATTCCTAGAAAATGTGCATTCAACTCTTTGTAAAATCTTTCCAATTTGCTTCCCTAAAACGTTTTTAATTAAACTCATAAAATTTCTCTTCGCAAATATCTAGAAAAAATTGAAATTGTGCATTTGTCCAGAACCTACTTACATTCTCTTGAAGTCCTATATGTCTTTGAACAATACTAATTGGTATGGAATAGGAAGCACCTCCTTGATTGTCCATGAACAAATTGAGAAAAAAGTTTGGTGTGAAAGTTGGGGAGTCCATGGACACTAACCTCTACAATACAAACTGCTTGTGTCTATATAGTGCTATGTGTCTACAATGCTAAGAACCCTAGCATGCACAAAATGGCAAAGAGCAAGTCCAAAGGATACAGGAGCTACAGAACCAAACAACTGAAGCATTTCTTTCTTGTGTTGTAATTGTTGTTTTTTACAATGGGGAAAAGTATTTTTCTATGTGTTTGTGGTTATAACTTGCTGATTTACTTTAGTGAAAGGAAAGAACAAAGCGAAACAAACCTATAATTTGCTTCCACATGATTGTTACGCCGACAATGTTGATTGAATTAACAAGAAGCAAATTCGTTAGTTGAAGCGCACCCTTTGCCTTCATGTGCCCAAGTCAATTTTTAAAAAAGTCAAAATCAGATGAAGAGTTTAAAAGTAAAAATGCATTGAAACTTTTTCAATACAAATATCTCTAAAAAATCAAATTACCTCATTTTCTCATCATTAATAGTTCATTTCATATTGAAAACTCCCAGCTTTCATATAAACTTTTTGACCAATCACATATGTACTCATATTTATAAGGTGATACATCAATAATTTAACCACAAATAACAAAATGCCCATTGGAATTATAGTTTGATAGTTATCGTTATTATAAAAATATTAACTAGTGTAAAATGTGAACTCTTCTAAATGTTCAATGCGAACCATCTAAATATTCTTTTACAAAGACAATATTTCAATAGCTAAAGAAAACAAGGTATAATACCCAAAGTGGACAAGCATGGATTACAAAATCTTGAGTTGAAGGTACTTGGGGGTATCTTTAATTATTTGGAATCCTTCAATGCAAAGGAGGAGAACTTGAGTGGAGTGATGTCAAAGGAAACTCTTGGATTGTTATCTAAAAACTAGATGCAAAGAGTTAAGTAGCAATATTGAAGAAGTAAAGCATGACTACATGTAGTTTTGTAAAAGGGAGTTTTGAGGGTTTTTGATTCTTACGATTTGGACTGCATGTAGAAGGATGGAGTATGTAAGCAAGGAAGGGGTATGTCAATGAAGGTAAGAAAGCTATGGAGAGAGTGAAAGTTGAAGGATGCTAAGCTCTGACCTCAGAGAGGAAAATGGATGTTATTGAACTCTATTGTCAGTTTTTAGTTTTGTATGATACAAGCTTTTTTTGGTTAATATAAAGCACAGTGAGAGAGGTTGTGGCTATGTGGCATCACTAAAATGTTAAAACTTATGGTTTGCTATGTATTTGATTGAGGTGTTGTTACACATTGCTTGAATGTTTAGTTAGGTGGTAGGGAAGGAAAAATTGAAGTCAAAATGAGTATGTATGGTTGTAGAGAGTTTGGTTTGTGTAATGTTGAAGAGTTGAGGGAGTGTTCTTTGCAACATTTAGTGGTTGTTAGGATTGTGTAGTTGAGCTTACCAAGATCAGGTTATGGGGACCTTAAACTGAGGTCCTTCACTCACAAAGATAATATGGTGACCACACGTTAAGGAAGTAGACTTATCAAATGTAGACAAACAGCAAATAAAAGAGAGGGAAAGACCAAATAAAATTGCTCCCTCCAGCATCAGAAAATTTCACAAAATCTCTGAGAATGTTTTCAATTAATTGATGTTCATTAACAGCCTCTTATGAAAAACAAGCAGAATTCACACTTCATGGAAATTAGATTGGGAAATTAGGAAACTTTTGCAAGCAAATTGCAATGGGCATAGGGAAGTTCAAAGCAACTTGCCTGTGGAGTGAGACATTGTTGATTGTCAGGCACCAGGTGAGCATTGGAACAAAATTTCGCCACAGCATCCAGAAGAGGTTTGACACTGCCTCAGAGTCTCCCATAATCTTCACACCAATCCAAACTTGAGTTACTTAATAATCAAGATGGAAATCCAATCTAGACATTTTTGGGGACCTGTAGTCATGTGACCGAAAAATTTATTTTGCACTCATTTCTATTGTTGAGGCCTGGTTCTGAACATTTCTGTGGGTTATTCTTTCATCCGGAACAGTGTCATATTTCAGACTGTGATTCCTCACTTTGTCCTGATTTTAGGCACTGTAAGATGAGAGAGAAGTTCTCCTCGAGTTCTTCTTTGCTGAACTAGTCCTAATATAGCCCCTAACAAATGTTGCTTGACTAGCAATAGGGTTGCTTCTACCCTTTCAGGTTTCAATTATTTTCATGCCATGAAGCCAAACACAAGAATATGGAGGGATAACTTACTGGTCCAATTGTACAAGGGAAATGATGATGAAAATTGAGTATCACCATGCCATCCAAACACATATGCAGGAAGTAAAAGAGGATTTCCTGACTGCAAAACTGCCCTCCTGTCAATGTCATCAATGTGCTTCTCAATTCCTTGGCAACTTTGTCTGCATCATTATAACACATCTTGCTGGATGAGATAAATCTGGGAGCTCTGAAGATTCCTCCGGAGGGTCACCATATGGTTCAAATAATCCTTCAAAGGATTTTGTGCTGCATACTCCCCATTATCCTGCAAACTGCAATATCAGTTGCAAGCAAATTTATATTAGACAATTAGCACATCTGCTTCTGAACATTGTTAGTCTAGCAATGAAATCTTAAAATGCCACAGTTATCAAGCACAGCATGTACTTACATCTCATAATGCTCTGCAACCTGGATCATAGCCCCTATTAAAATGTCACAGGAAAAAACATATCCAAATGGGGGAAAGTGTATCAAATTGCTGCCTCAGAATGAAATCCAAGGATTAGTGGTGCAAAGACATGTACATGCACAGCTCCAAACAAATACATAGTCCATGGGAAGGAATCCTTTCCTGCACTGCAACAAGGACAGGTTTAGCCTGCAACTCAATGAATGCAAATCCTTCTGGGTGACTTCTACCTACAAGCTCAGTGCTTGGGATTACATGCATTCACAGGCAAATAGTGTGTCAAATTTCGCAAAGAGGGACATGAAGAGGGAGAGTTTTGACAATTCCTGAGCAAGCAGAATAACACACACATACGATGCTCAAATTTCATGCAACCATCAGGGTGCACCATCTACTGCTAAAGACCTTCCAGCTGAGGTGCAGGCGTGTGATTTAACACCTTAAATCCTTGTGGATGTTAACAGAAGATGAATACATTTAATTGAACACAAGAAGAACAATTAGAACAATGCAGAGAAGGGATATACACTTCCTCAGCATGCAACATAGCCATTTCTACCAATATATGCCATGGTCTGCCTCACAATGAAAATTAAGTCCCAGACAACACATTGCGATTGATTCAAGCCTTTTATTTTACCACCTTGACAAGATGAGGGAGGAAGAATGGGGAATCTTCAACAAGAACAATGGGTGATCAATTCTAGTGACTTAAATTGCATCTGGCATCAGTCTGAATGAAACTACTCTTGTAGATCTTCATGTTTGTAGATCAGATGGTTTCCTGTTGGTGACTACAGAGCACTTTACCTGTGCCTTCAGCTTTTAGAACCTGGGAGAATTCATCCCACATGATCCCCAAATACCTAATGAGTCTGGTTTTTTTCCTCTTTTTCTGGCTTGTTCATTTACTGCAGTTGCCTGTCAATCCAAACAACACATAAAGCTCAAGGGCCTTCCTTCAGACAACAACTTGCTACATGTCCTTAGAGTTCTTTCATGCACTTGAATTACCAGAATAGATGTACTTCAATTGCACAAGGTAGCACTCAAACCAGAGAGATTCATACTTATGCCCACTTACTGCAAATCACAGCACAAGCCTCAATCATCTTACTCCGTTGAAATTGGTGAACACTAAAGGAGAGATTTGCCCATGACCTTGATATGCCTCCTGTCCCAGTTCAATGTATTCTTCAGAAATTCAATCAGAGCTTTGAAAAACCCAGCACTATTATGTGTCTCACCTCTGACAAGGTACTCACTCAGTCAGGCGTGAACCCACTCAAATTGAATGCAACTCTCTAGTGCTTATGAAACAGCCACCATTTCCACATGTGTGTTCTTCCACCCAGCTTCATAGAAATACATAGCATATGATCAGAAATGTTTCTTACCTGCACTGTCAATGCACATTGCAAGGTGTCAGAAGTTAGGAAACTGCTGAGCAGAAAACAAAACTGTTCCAATGATGCAGTGTATTGCTCATAGAACAACACAAGAATCCATAAGCTAGGTCAAGAAGACATCGCCAAACAAGGTGCCCCTTCTGTGTGACATTGTCTTCAACAGACTCTTCATGTTTCTTCAGACTGTTGTTCTTATGAGAAGTGCAATAGGAGCAATACCTCACAATGCTCAAAGAAAGTACTTACTTGCAGCGGAAAATCTTCCGCACGCCGTGACACATTGATGTTGCTTCTTGACATTGCGGCCTACATAAAACCAACGAAGGAGCATCAACATGATCTGTAAGGCTAAGACTCATTACAGAGAAACGGATCATTCACCAACAGGAAGAGAGACTCAAGATCATTCTGAAAAATGCACCATGGGCGTCACTACTGCCAGAAAAACAAACCTGAAGTGCAATTGGACTGCAGCGGCAGCTGATAGCTATGTTGGATGCAGAGACAGAGACAGAGCAGACAGATCTCTTCACGGGAGTCGCGAGGCGATGCAGCAGCATGTACAAGACATATTCCGGAAACTGCTGTCCTGAATTAGCAACAATTGCAAGAGGCATTCAACATTCAGCGCCTCCACCGTCGGAATCGCCGATGCGCAATTTTCTCGCGAGCTCCTGTCGTGATCCTCAAACAAGTTTCTCGCCTTCTTCTCCTTCCACATTCAATGCCTCCACCGTCGAAGCGCCGGCTCTCTCTCTCTATCTCACAACTCTCTCTCATGATAATGCTAGGCTTGCTCACGTATTTGTCAGTTACGCACACATCATCCCCTCCTTTCTTTCGCATTCAATGCCTTCGCCGTCGAGACGCCGACCTTCACGCTTTCTCTCAGGGGAGTTTCTCTCTCTCATCTTGATCAGGCTGTGACTTCCGCAGCTTTGTCAGTTACGTACACTTTATATCCCAGTCGATCACCTCCTGGCGCACTGCGCATCGATCGCGGATTCTCTTGCGAAAACCTTCCGGGGCCCACTGTTGCTGCGTCCTATACGGACCAAGAGGAAAGCGCGCATTAGCTGCTTTTGTTAGAGACAGCAATCTGAATTGTCTCGCTCGCTCTCGCTGCTACCAATAGAGAAAGAGAAGCAAGGCGGCGTGCAGCAGGACGGCGTACATCAGCGCGCAAAAAGACGGCGCGGCCATTCGACCAGTGAGCTTTTTGATCGAGTCCTTCAGAGACACCGTTTTTTCTTTCGATCTTTCTCATGGCAGAGACATTGAGACAGTTTCATTCCTTTCTCTAGAACATCACGCGCATATCCGATGTCTCTTTACGTGTGTTTCTCATGCTCTCTGCATGGATATTGTTGTTGAATATGTTCACGAGTTCTTGCTTGCGGGAGAAGCGGAGGAGACGCAGAAGAAGATGAGACGATTGGATTCTTGACTGTCGCATAGCACGGTCATCGATATCGATCATGCCGTATGCGCTGAGCCGCAAATTGCGACGCGATGTGAGAGCCAACTGCAACGAGCATTTTCGACCTGCGAGAGAGAATGATATAATCGTCTCTCGCTTCTCTGGAATCGGAGATGCCGAGCGATGGCTGGCCACGTTCTGTAACTGGGGTAGCCAGGAGAGTCTCTCCGGCAACAGGAGACTGTCGTGTGTACTAGCTGCCATGACCAACAACGCCAGCACCGTGTTCGGAAACTCTCCGGAAAGAATTGAGACATGGAGGAACTTCTTGTATCTGTTCCGTGAGAAGTATCTCGGTCATAAGAAACCGTGGTCTGGTGCGTTGTTTTGCGATCTGTCTTCTCGTCTTGGTTCCGCATCTTGTCTCAGATCTCTCACAAATATTGCCCCCCCTTTCACTGCAGTTTTTGATAACTCTTGCATAACAAACGCTTTGATCTTCTCTGGATATGGTATGCTTGAGGATCTCAGGATGTGTCATATAGCATGCCTACACTCGGCTTGCTTGCTTGCTTGGAGATTCTTACGGTACTGGATGGTGCCCACATGATGCATGAAATGCGAGCTTTGCAAATGGGAGTGCTGTTCTTCTTTGCCCGAGACTTGTTGTAGCTGTTCAGCTTCTTCTCAATCATGTAGAATGCATGTTCTACATATTGTTCTTGGAGTTCGAAACCACAGAAGCTGTAGAATGCATGGTGTTCTAGCACAGCCTTCAAAGACTGTCAAATCCTTCTTCATATGATTTCATTGCAGTTTCCTTCAAAAGTAATATCGCCTCAGCATTTCATAGGAAAGATTGAAGAACTAAGTTCAGGTTTGTTCTTGAAACTCTGAGCTTGTTGTTGTTGTTGTACAGGTACAAGGTCATTACCCTATGTTCTATTATTTGGTGGATCTGTGAAACCACATCCTGGTGGACATGCTGGAATTGGGGCAATTCTAATTAGCCCAACAAAGATGCATCAAGGGATTGTGGTTTCGAAGTATCTTGGTTTCAATGCAGCAACAAACAACAGTGCAGAGTACCTTGCACTAGTTCATGGCCTGCAGGCTGCACTGAACAGTGGTGTAAGGCATATCCTCGTCCATGGTGATTCTCAACTCGTCATCAGGCAGGTGATACATTGTTGCAGCTGAGTTCATCATTTGTCTTGGGTCAATGAATCCAAGTTGTAGAGGCCTAGAAATTGTAGAGTTTGGTTGTTTTCTTCAACTCCATGTGTGTTTTAAGATGATTAAACCAGGAAAGAATCTCCAGAACTGTCCGACAAGTTCTGGGTCATGGTTATATTCTGAGGTAATCAAGACCTGTTTTATGTTCAACCTTAGCTTAGTAGACTGATGCTCATGAGTGATGTGCTGAGTCATCATCTGACTTGCAATCAATAACTGCGTTTTGCAGGTCAGGGGTATGTATGAGGCAAGGAAATCTCATATACAGCATTATCTGGACCAAGTGTTGACTCTCACAAGGTCATTTGAGAGCTTTCAGATCTGTCACATCCCACGGGTACTGAATAACAGACCACACAATGTTGCTAGAGAAGCAATCAAGAAGAATGCTGACAGGAGGATGGTGTTGCCGTCAGGAAATCTTGTGTACAGGTAGTGTGACATAGAAGATTCAGTATCCTGTCCACATGCCCATTGCAAACAAGATACTACACTACATGTTTTGAAGAGTTTTGCTAGGTCAATGAAGATCCTACAGCATGTTCAAGGTGAAGAATCCTATTGGTAGGGAGCTGTCTACTTCTCACTGGATTGCATGGTGATACTCATTCTCACATGCTTGGACTGGTGAGTAAGCCCTCTGTGTCCCACTTTTGGGTTTGGAAGTGAAATTTTGAAAGGCTAAGAAGCAATCTTTGTTCTTGTAAAGCAGGATGACTCCGGAGGGGGGCAGGGGGTAGTGGTCCAGAGGTCTTGACTGGGTAAGCCTGAACTTGTCAGTTTTACCAAGGCCTGAAGACATGCTCACTCTGTCATTTTGCAAGCTGTGGCAATTTCAGACAGGATTATGCCTTGTGTTCACTCTGCAGAATGAGCAATAGGATGGTGCATACACGGGCTAACTTTTCCCATTGTAGGTCATATACTTCCTGCTCAGCTCTCACTATCCAGACAATCTTTGTTGATTTCAGTGCACTGTTTTGAATGGCATCTGAAAGATATGCAGTCAGCAAGGTATATATCTTGCATATCATATACCATTCAAATTGCAAGCTTATTCCAGATAATCATAATACATATCTCATTCAATTTGAAAGCCTATTCCAGATAATCATATTTTGCTTTGGATATCCTAGCAACAGACTTTCACCCAATCCTTGGGAATCTCTCAAGAGTTCATTTTCACTTTTGAGGCAAGAGAATATGAATGTGATTGCACAGAGAAACTGAACAGAAGTACTTGAGGTAACCAAACAACATTCTTGTTGAGTCAGTCATGGTTCTAGCCAAAGGAAAACCAACACGACAAGAAACATTTGAGGACTATCATTACCTTGTGATCAGACCAGGACCTTCATCCAGACTGGTAGTGGCAAGCTGCCATTACTCCCAAATTACTGTGAACCTCTGTTGGGGTATTGGGGCATGCACACTGGGCAAAAGCAAAAAATTGAGGCCAGTTTGAGAATCTGAGGACAAAAGGACAATTACCTGGAGTTTTCCGAACTTCACATTAGCACAGCTCGTGATATTGATCCAAGGTGTAAACCCATTCTGCAATCAAAGACCTTTATGAAGGTCATCTCATCCAAAAGATAAACCAGAACCTTGTCTTAGGAGAATTGCCAGATTGGTACGAAAACTATCCAAAAATCAAAAGGCTTGCTTTAAGCTTCACCATCCCTAGAACACTCTTCACATGACACTTTGAATTGGGAGATTAAAATGTGTCAAGCTCTATCAGAGGCAACTCAGTGATGATCATTGAAAAGAAGGGACTACTTCCCATGAGCTACTAAAAAAGAGGGGTTGACTACTTTACTACTACATGTTCGCCGCATTTTGCTGCCACAAATTGATGATATAAGTGGCCTGATTGAGCAGGATGATTGTACACTTGCGAGATATGCACCCTTACTGTCAAGCTTCACTTCCAACTGTGCCCAAGCATCCTTCTGAGGCCTCAAGTAGTATGGACAGACTCAGGGGTATTGTGCCATGGCCTGGTACCACCTGATCAAACACCAATGTTCTTCTCTAGCCACAGGAATCGTAGCAACACCCTCTGCTTCTTTGGAGTTGTCACTGCTACTTTTTTCTGCATTAGACACTGTGGACATAGTTGAAATTGCCAATACAGATTCTAAGAACCCATTTGCATTCCTTCTTATGGAAAAAAATGGATCTGTTTGCCACTTTACACAAACATGCATCTGTGGCAAGTAATAGTAGACTTTCCATCATCATGATCCAAATGTGGCTTGGTTAACTTCAAAAGCAGAGCTCCACTGTGACTATCATCTCAATCACCTCAGGAGACTTGCTGACTCCACACAGCTTTAGCTAAAGATTTTAAAGCTCCTCCTCCATCAAACAAAAATCTATCGCTACCTGGTGCAGAGATACTTAACTTAACGTGAGATTTTTCAGGTGAATTCTTTCTCCAAATCTAAATGCCAAAAATTTGCACTTCATGACTACACATTTAGGAACAGATGTTCTTTGCCTCGAGCTGGAAAACTCCATTTAAAACGATTTCAAACTTCAGATGCGGTACTTGCACCAATTTTTTTGGGATCGCCATTCTAACACGACAGTCATCCAAGTACTTACCTTCTTGGGAAAAAGCTTCAGGTCATCGGCGCCTTCCGCTGCGGTCGCGTACATTGAGAGCCTCTAGATCTGGGTTTACAGAAGCTTCACGCCTTCGTCTCGCCTCATGCAAACCCTAAGCGGTACTCTGGACACGGAACCTCTTCGGAATGCAACGCTTCTACTAGATGCTGCAAGGCCGCCTGACACTGAAACCAAAAGGCTCCGAGAAACAGCCATGACAGATGTGGGTACCGCCGCTATATATATGCACGCGAGAGACGCCATCGCTGTTGCTGCGATGATAGGTATCTAAAACGCCAACAAACTGCGGTATTATTTGGGATTGGCGATGCAAAGCCGGGAAAGAGGAGGCCACTTTGAAGTCCTCATCCACGTGTCAGGATTTGAGAACACATTATTTGAGATCTTGTTCCACTACGACGCTTATCGGAACCTTGGTTGGGATCCTCAATCCACGTGTCAGGATTTCAGAACACCTTATTTGATTGTTCAACTCCGAAGCCTATCAGAACCTTGATTGAGATCTTCATCCACGTGTTAGGATTTGAGAATACGTATTTGAGATCTTGTTCCACCCCCACGCTTATCTCAAGCTTGATTGAGATCTTCATCCATGTCTTATGTGTTTAGGCACCTCTTTTGAGGTGTTGTTCCAAATACTGAAATTTGGGCACCTCAACTGAGGTCTTCATCCACGTCTCATATTTGCGGAAGTATTTTGGAGTCCTGCACCAAGTTGTTAAAGACCTGCTCCAATTTTCACTGTGTAATCAAATGGCATGTTGTACCCAGCATATTTTTTCCTCTGCGTTTCCAAAAACAGAACTATTTGTGTTTGCCCATATGTGCTTAGTAAAAGTTAAAATCATACTTGCATGTTTGCTATCTTAGGGCAATAATAAATTTTTATAACATAAAACGCAACAACAATAAAAAAATATAAATCAATTAAAAATTAATTTCAATATGGTTTTTAAATTAAATCTTCATCAAAGCCTTATTCAACTTTTTAAATAACATTGAATTATTATTTTTAAATTATATTTCAAAACGAATTTTAATTTGTTTTAAATTTGATGTGTTCTATTTTAATCAATTCTTGCATAATCTTTCAAATCGATTTTTTAAGAATCTCATTTTAAGAATTAGTCATATGAATTGATTTAAAAAAAGCAAGTGACAATCCAAAAATTATAAAATGATATAGAGGCATGATTAAATCAGTTACCCAAAATTCATATTTTGAGAAGAAACCCAACAAATAGATGGGTAGACTTCAAAACAACTCATCATCTGAGCTCTGAGACAGGACTCGGCTTATGCAAGGTGCCAAAAACCAATCAAAAAATTCTTTGTATGTGTGTAAATGGCCCTTTGTATGTGCAACTTTGACCACTCATTTCTTGTTCATCCCAAGTTCAAATGCCTCATTTTTGTTTCCATCGGACTTATACAAATATATTCTACCTACATTGCAAATTTTTGAATTCAATGAAGAAGAATAAGAGGATCAATTTCTCAAAAAAAAACTCAAAAATCTTATGGCTGCCCCAGAAAAATCTTATGGCACTCTCAAATGTTCCAGGGAAATTGTCATTTGTCAACCAAATTTTTAAAAGCAAAAGATTCAACTTGAAATTGTCTACAACATGACCAAGCTGGAATTTTTAAAATAGATGGATTTGACATGGCTGTTGGGCAGTTGGCTGGCTGCACCTTCCTCCATGCACTTGGGACAGTTTTCTGTTGTAGAGTAATTGAGCTCAGGGACATTTCTCCTCAATTATCACCCCAAATTGAGAAACAATTCTGAAAAATTGCCATGTTTCTTCACATTGTTCAGGCAAGTAGCTAATCGTATAAAAGGATTTTAATAAATTTCTACTTTCATAGCTTGTCTACAGCCAAACATGGATAAATCTCCTTGTGGGCAATTGCCAATGTGACAACATCACAAAAGTGAAAAGAAAACCACCGATTAAGATGCATATGTGAAGTTAAAATATCTCCAAAGCCTCAACCCTAATAAGCAAATTAAAAGTTTTCCAAGCTTCAAGAAGGAATTGCTTCCTCTATGGCACTTTTGTTATTCCATAGATTTAGGCACCAATTTTGCGACTATACTTCCATGAGTAGTCCACAATCAGGAAGAGGTGGTAAGGTTCAGCCAGTGAGAGGTGATGGGTTCAGCCAGTTCTCTCACTACATCCCACAAACTGTTGATGTTCAAGGATATTACACTTAGGCATTTACCATGTCTTCGCTCTCCATACATATAGGATAATTTCCTAGCCTTGTTGCATTCACATAATTTAAGCGGCTGTGTGCACTCAATCCTTTTAAGGTAAGTATGCCTAGAAATTGAGCCACCACTGAGACTATGGTTTCTCTGTAAGGAGATTGTGCAATTGGCAAGATCAAGGCACAATGAATGAGTTCCCAGGTTTCTGTGGAGCTTAATCTTAAGAAAAGCAGGATAGAGAAATTGCTTTCAGGTCTTTCTGTCCATATCTGTCACACCAAAGCCCACAAAAGATGCAACAGTTGAGTAATGCCTGATTCAAGAGATGGGTGAATTAGTTAGTGACAACACCTCTTTTGTGCCTAATTAAAGAGTGAGATTTTATGGAGCTGAAGATTACTGTACTTCAGACTGATATTTGGTGTTAAATAATTCTCAAGAGGCCAGACTGGTAGAAAACAAAAATTTAGACCTAATCCTGTTTGGAACTCTTAGGAATTGTATATTGCACCTATTGAACTTTTGGAGCTATCCACTTCACTACGTTACCACAGTACATTTTGAATTTTTGTGAGACCTTGCAATGTTATACTTGACAGTCAAAATTCTGAAACATACAAATTGGAGCTGCAGGACCCTTCCTTCAAAAGTAGTTAAATATTTTGACAAAATCTGCCAATTATCATTGGGAGCTATGATACTAGGAAGTTAGGAAACAGTGTGTACATACCAGTCCATTGTAGCAGCTATCACAATAAAAGTATTCTGAATTCTGAACCAAAGTGCTTGAAACCAAATGGCTTGTTAAGTGTAAATGAACCATCATCATGATAGTCACACAGACCAAAGGCCTCTAGAAACCCAAGATGAACCCACATTCTCTCCTTTCCATCTTACAACCGTACCCATGACAAATCAAGGTCTGTGCTCCAATTGTAAGTATTGAGAGGTTCCATGCCTCTCCAGACAATCACAATTGCAGTTGTTGGCAGCTTGCTTGAAACTGCCAAGACCTCAGTGCTGTGCTCCTTATGGCATCCTGCACTCAGACAACCACTTGGTAATTAGTCAGGCATGTATAAACTCTCATTACTCGGTGGGTATCTGAATGCAGGCCAATTCTATGATTTCACATTGACATGTTCCATCTTGCTGCACCTTCTGAATGTTAAACCATATTTATGTATCAATCTGATCTGGATTGATGAAGTGCAAGATGCAGCATGATGAAGGTGATAAAAGTGTTGATAGAGCACAAATTGCATTGCAAAAATGTAGAATGAAAATCTCATTATAGGCCAGAGGTTTCACACCATTCCAACATTTGTAGAAGCCATGGAAGTTCATCTACATTGAGTTGTGGATCAAAGCAAGGTACAGAAAGATACTGTCACATCCAGTGTTGGCCGGTTAATTTTGATCCGGTTATCATCCCGGTTATCAGGTAGGTTATTAATAACTTACCAACTCGATATTGATTTTTTGATAACCAGTTAATAACTTAACTGCCTGTTATTGAATTTTCAAATTTTAATAACCTACCCGGGGGACCTGGTTATCAATCCTAGAACTCAAAAAAACATTTTTATGATAGAAGAAAAAAACAGAAACAATTTTTTTTAAATATTAATTTTGTAAAAAGCCTTACAACCAGCCAACAATTGGCAAGACAACCGGTGGATATCAACTGGTTATTTGATAACCTACCCTTATGCATAACTGATAGTTATTACCCAAAATATTGATAACCTAACTGGAACCCCAAATTTCTTCTACAACCCTGCCCAACGGTTATCAAAAAAAAATCAATAACTGGCAAGCAGTGGTCAGATCATGGGACTCTGAAAGCTAGCCTCTTGTACTTCACAAGGTTCTAGGATGAATGAATCCTTGTGCTGGAACCATATATATACAGAGAGCTAAGCCATGTCCCATTGAGAGCAAGCTGGACCAAAGCTGCAGGGAAGAGGCTCTCTCTCTCTCTCACACCAGCTCCAGCTAGAATCAAGCTTTGTTTTTTTCATGTCACCAAGGGCTGTTATATATGGTGCATTCACACTTGATGTTAAGTCAGTGTTAAATGAAAATCTAGGTGGCATCCTAGGTGGCACCCAATGTTAAATGGGCCATAGCTGAATGTTAAGTGAATGCTAGCTGTCTTTTGTAGTGTCTTTTGGGGGTCCCTCTCTGGCCTCAAGATTCCTCATTTTCTGTGACACCCTGTCAGGGCCACTTCCAGCGGGTGGAAGGTACCTGCCAGCCTGTCAGGGCCACTTCCGGTGGGTGGAAGGTACCTGCCAGCCTGTCAGGGGCACTTCCGGCGGGTGGAAGGTACCTGCCAGCCTGTCAGGGGAACTTCCACACGTCGGAAGTTACCCACCAGGCTGTCACTGCATTTTATTTATTTATTTATTATTCCTTTGTCTTCTCTTTTCTTTTCCATTTTCATTTCATGCTCTGAAATTATTTTTAAAAACAGCAACTCAATACAGTCAAGGCAGATTTCTAACACAAAGGAAAATGAGAATTCCTTTCTTTTTTAAAATGCCAAAAAACTACAGAATTGAATAAAAACCCGAAATAATAATAAATTGATACTACTATTTTCAAAGTATTCATATGCTGAATTCACTTGCACAAAGGATGATGCAAAGAGAGAAATTGTGGATCAAAACTCTCAATGTTCTTTTCTTGGAGTCCACTCATCCAATCAATATCCCAACACTTCTCAAAAGCAAGTCAAATGCTAGACAATGCGTCCAAAACACTACCCATTGATCTACCAACACTAATAATAGTGCAAAGAACATGACATTAGTAGTCTCACAACAACCCAACCAACCCCGAACCTTGGGCATCCTCATGAATTCCAACACATTACTTGGATTTGTCATCCTATCCACAATTCTCCGTAAATCCTTTATTATGGATGTGTTACAAAAGCAAGGAGATGTGCAATGGAAATGAAAATACAAATGAAGAGCCTATCAAAGTTTGAAGCATTCATAATAAAAAAAACAACAAAATCAAGACTCACTTATTATTGTTGCTAAGTTAAGAAAAGACATCATATCAACAATATACTATGTAATATTAATAGGGCAATTATGCAAGTGATTGAAGATAAGGCCAAAACTAATGTTCACATTGATGGTCTCAAATGGGTGATGAAGGAAGATGGCATCCAAGTGGTACTTGTATTTTGGAAACTCTTTCTCAAACATGTTGTTCCAAAAAGCAACTTTAAAATCAATGAGAAAATCTAGATTTGCCCACACCCAAATCTAACAATTGCAAAATGTTTTTATCTTGATTAATAAATGCAACACCGACATCAACTTTATTGATCATTTTCTCTCAATTTATATAAGTAAAAACAATGAAAGTACTATAGCCAAGAGAAGGAATGGCAACAACCATGTTAGAAAAAATAACTCCAAAAATAACCATTATGCATGCCATGATTAATAACAATTCTCACACCATTAAACATAACAACAAAGGCAACAACATCAACAACTTTGGGTGTAAACATAGTAAAAGGAATTAAGGGCAACAAGGTTAAAGTCCTTTTGAAGGACTTTATTTGACACATGGCATTCTTGTGTTGGTCAATTTTCTTATTTTTGCATTTTTGATACCTAGTTTACAACTTTGTTTTGAATATAATTAAATTTTATTATATTTAGGTTTATATCACTTATATATAATGCTTCCAAGCTTTAAACAACACAAAAAAGAATAACTTTTGTTAAACACACATTTTCAAAATTTAAAATTTTTAGGATCAAAAGCATGTTTGAAACAAATATGTTCAAATGTGTTTTTAAATGAATATTATCAATTTCAAGTGTTTTTTCTTTTGTAATCATCAATGTTAATATCCTTTCCAATTTTGATCTTGTTCAATTTTGAGAAGGAATGGTGCACATTTGATAAGGAAAAAGGATGTTTGAAAAAAAATCAATTGTCATAGTTGTTTTGAACATGCAAAAGGATTGAAACATTATCAATTTGCATCAAGTTTTGAACAATGAAACTTTATAAGTAATGGAACTTGAAAAGGAAGAAATTAACAATCCAATTTATTATTATTTTTTGTGATTTTTCAAAGACATGAATTCATAGTTTTTAGCATTATGACACACCTTGTGGCTCCTTTTATTGTGTTTGCACCCACTCTATCAATAGCTCCATCTTCTCCACCAAAATGGAAAGCATCTTGCATAAGACTCACAATGTGAAAAAAATAAATAACTAAAACATAGAAACAATTACCTTAAACTTTGTGTAGGTATTTTTTTTTAATGAACACCTTTTCATAATATAGTAAGCAACCAAATTTGCACTCACTAGAAAGAGTTTGTTGCATTGGTTTTTAGGTTTTATTTAGGTAATTCCAATACCTTGGCATGTCTTGTTGGACAAGATTTTTTTCTTTTAAATCCAAGAAATTAGCAATGAACTTATCCACAATTATGAGACACAACTAACCAACCAATAGGAGTAGTGGTAAACCACATTTTGTCAAAAGCTTTCAATTTAATATTAGAGCACAAAAACAATGAATGTGGCCCAAATTTATCCATAGGATTAAGTAGTGAGGCAATGATGAACAAGTTTTTTATACATTTCAATTACATCATAAACAAGGAAATTAATCTTAGACCAATGTTAATTTGCAAAAAAATGTGTAATTTCTATCTTCCAATTCTTGGAAATCCCCTAATAAAACCTTAAAACGACACCAATAAATCAATATAACAAATTAAATTCATCAAAATCCACAACATGGAGTTGAAAGCACCCCCTTATGAAAAAGTTCTGCATATAAAAATATCCAAACCTCATATTCAAATTAGATGGAAAAGTGAGTTGACACATTGCTTATGTTAGCATTTTGTGCTGCTTTTCAATGGACAACACATTTGATTGCTTGATGGACTTGCCAAGACTAGTTGTTAAGGATTGAAAATTTGCTTCATCACTAACAACCACTATTAATTACAAAACATGTCCCCTTTCCATTAATTAATTCACTTGTTTGCCACTCATTTTGGGCTAAATGAATGGGAAGCTAAATGGAAATGGGACTTGTTTTGTAATAATGAACCTTCAAATGATGATACCTCGTATCCATGACGATATTAAAAGGAATTATAAGAATTTAACTAATACCACAATATGTTTTTATTGCCTTTGCCTTGTAATCCTTCCAATACCTTGTATCAAAGGTAATTTGGATGTTGCAAAAAAAATCAATTAAAAAAACAAACAATCATCACAAAGGCAAGAAACAGTAATAATATATATATATATATGAGGTTTAGGGTTTCAACCTTAGGCGCACACAACCAAAAACATCACAAGTATTTTTAAAAAACACATTGGGTGCTTTGTATTGCCCAAATTAAATTGAAAAGAAATGATGAAAAGAAAAAGGTGGAGGGGGGAAAAACTATTATGCTTTATGTATAAGAAGACCATTTTGGATTTTTTTTAACAAAACAACCACTACAAAGGCAATTTTAAAAAAAACAAATACAAGAATCCAAGTGAAAGGTTTCTAAATATTTTTAAGGTTTAAGGTTTAAGGTTTAAGATGATGCAAAAAAATTATAAACCTTAAAACATATTTGCAAAAGTTAATAACAATATGGAGTTCAAAAAAGGGGGAAACAATATAATTCGTTAGAGGAAATAAATTATCATATTTTTTGTAACTTGCAAAACAAAAAAGGTCGACATATCCACTAGGTCTTTAAAAGAATACTCATATTCCAAAATATTAACAATGCATTTCTTCATGTCAAAATCATGGAAAGCTTTCCATTAATTGGAGAACGTTTGTTCATCCTCCACACTTCCCAACACCATCACCATGCAAAGACACACTGATTTAAACCATTCATAAATGTTTTGGTTCAAAATCCCACTTGTTCCAAACCTCTGCCACAATCTTGATGTTGGGTTATAATCATGCAGGGGCTACATGGCAACCTGAAAGTGGTTTTGTATTGTTAACTTGAAAAATGAAGATTGTTGATCAAGAATTTGAGGGTTTAACAATGGCCCAACAAACATCCTAGAAGTTCCCAAGTTCTTTGGGTGTTCATAGTGTGTTTGAAAAAAGGCCATGTGCCCTGGAAAAGTGGCCTTAGCTTTTGAAGCAAGCCAATGTTGAAAGTAAATCACCCTAATTGCATTCAACAACTCTTGTGTTCAAAATCGCTTTTCTAATTCAACAATCAATCATGTTGCAATAAAAAAACTAATGCACTCCCAACTCCTTGAAGGACTCAAATGTGAGTCCCAAACAGAAAACAACGGAAGAGTAAGGAGTCAAGGCACGCTCCTTGGCTTGTAGCACTTTGGAGGGGTAGAGGGGTGTGTTGGAGCTCTGAAATAGGAAGAGTTGACAAGCTTCACTCACTCACATGGACCTGCACAAAACCAACACAAGGTGGTTAATGCATAGTTGAAGCACCTTTGGTGCTAGGACGAACCATGGGCAACACGGACACACAAGAGTCACCACGGCCTGGACTTGGGAGAAACCACCACCTTCCCCCTTATAGTATACTATGCACCTCTCCACAGAGCCCACATTCAAATGGCTTTTTGTCCCAAGACTCCCAAGTGGGAGTCCCGAAATCGCCAAGGTTGGGACTCCCGCGACTTTGGGGCGCCATAACTTTGCGTGCAAACCTCGGATTAAAATGAGGTTTAAAGCAAAGTTGTAGCCCTCGTCGAGAGCTTTTCAACGGTGTGTCGCACGCCATGTGCACGCACAGAAATCGAGTCCATTCCCGACTTTTAGTGGTCGGGAGTCAAACTGCCAATTTGACTCTCGACCTTTCTTTTGGCCATAACTTATGTTTTAAATGTCCAAATGGGCGATGCGAGCTCATTTTAGATATATTCATTCCAATAGCTTTCCATTGATATAAAGAACGCCTCAATCCATTGAGTTTTGACGCCTACAATCGTCCTCTGAAAATTTGGGAATCCATTGGGACTCCAACTCCCAAAGTGGAACTCCCTTGGGGTGTGAGGGTTCATTCCCTCACACCTTCTCACACTCCCGGGAGTATGTTGTGCGACTCCCGGCTTCCCTCTTTGGCCCGCAACCTTGCAAACCCTTGCCTTAGTCACAAGCCCAAGGCTAAGGTTACGACAAGAACATTGTTATTTCATGAAAGTAGTAATCTCAACCCAAGTTTCTTTAGAAACAAGACTAACAACACATGTGGTCCGATTGGTGACATCCAACATATACAATTTGCTGCCAATGAAAAAGGCAACATATTCAACTTGAAATGCATGCTCTTTCCACCATGTCAAGCACAATTTGTTATTGATGTGTTCAAATAACTTAAGGAAAAGGCTAAAATGCTTGGGGGAAAACTTAATGTCAGGTTCACAATACATTTTTTATAGGTTTGATTCATAAAACTTGAGAGTAGCCACAACATCACAAATGAATGTCCTTGTGTAAATTTTGATAGATCATTGTCACTACTACAATGGTGCCATCGTTGATGTTTAGAGAAGAACTAGGAGTTGTTGTAAGAAGACACCAAAACAAATACGTCTTCTACATTATTTTTTGTGCACTAATAGGTTTTTCTGCATTTTCAATTTGGGTTTAAGTTTATGAAACCTTTGCTTTGCCTGCTTTCAAAGTTCATTAACGAGGCAAAGGAGAACTTGTTGGAGTGACTGTGTTTGCTAAAATGACAATGTTTGAGGGAACAATTGTTGCTGGAGCACAACACCAATCATATTTGCTGGAGTGCATGCACATTTTTTTCCTAGGTTATTTATACTAGTGTTTCTTTTTATATGCTTGTAGAAAATGACGATGAGTTAACTCATCATCTTTTGATTTCTTTTTTGTCCCAATCAATGATTTCTTTTGTGTCGTGATTAGAAGACAACAAGCTCTTAGCTTGTCATTGTGTTTTGCAACTAATGATACATGGAGAAGATGATGACAAGCCCCACACGATGACAAGTTTGGGGCTTGTTGTCATCTTCTGTTGCAAAAAACACAACAACAAAATGTGGGTTTATTGTCATCTTATCTTGCAAAAGATGACAATGAGCTTCAACCCATTGTTGTCTTCTTATGTTTTGTCCATTACTTGCAAATGATGATGATGAGCCAAGGGTTCATTGTTGTCAGTTTTATTTTTTCAATACCTACAGAAAACGACGTTGAACCCATGCTTGTCATCATCTTTTTTTGTTTTGTTTATGTGCATTTAGAGAAGATGATGACAAGCCAATGCTCGTTGTCATCTTTTTTTATTTTATTTTTATGCACCCAAAGAAGATGACGATGAGTAAGCTCTTGTCATATTTTTTTGTTTTGTTTTTGTGCACCTAGAAAAGATGACGATGACCTAGTGTTCATCATTGTTTTTTTTTGTTTTCTTTCTATGCACCTAGAAAAGACAATGACAAGTTGGTGCTCATCATCATTTTTTTTTCTTTTGTTCTTGTCCATTTAGAGAAGATGACGACGAGTTGGCACTTGTCATCATCTTATTTTCTTTTGTTTCTATGCACCTAGAGAAGGCAATGATGAGCTAACGTTCTTTGTTGTCTTTTTTTCTTTTGTTTATGTGCACCCAGAAAAAACAATGATGAGCACCAATTCATTGTCATTTTTTATTCTTTTGTTTCTATGCACCTAAAGAAGATGATGACAAGCCGACTCATTGTCATTTTTTTTGTTTTGTTTCTGTGCACCTAAAGAAGACAAAGACAAGCTAGTTTGTTGTCATTTTTTTTGTTTTATTTCTATGGACCCAAAGAAGAGAATGATGAGCTAGCGCTTGTCCTCATCTTCTTTTTTTGTTCATGCACTTAGTAGACGATGATGAGTTGGCTAGGCATGTTTTCTTCTCTTATTTTGATGGGCTACAAATGATGATGAGTCGGCAAAGCTTGTCGTTGTTTGTGTTTTTTTTTTGTGTAATAGAAGATGATGATGAGCCAACCAGGCTCGTTGTCATCATTTTCTTTGGTTACATTGAAGCAAAAGACCACAATGAGTTGGCCAAGTTCATTGTTGTCTTTTTTTGTTGTTGAACAAGTAG
>Ga0209208_10002866_pt1 | contig 24800 bp, 25 predicted proteins | sample S1TSphfallax_3_FD_187694 | JGI IMG/M metagenome (GOLD analysis project Ga0209208, IMG submission 187694) | Host-associated microbial communities from peat moss isolated from Minnesota, USA - S1T2_Fd - Sphagnum fallax MG (SPAdes) (version 2) | ecosystem: Host-associated > Plants > Peat moss >...
ACTAGTGAACTATTTTAATGCTTTTATATAACTTTTTTTTCCCCTTTTTTTTTTCCTCCCCTCTGATCGGCAGATGAGGTACCTGAGTAGTACTACTGAATTTGTGTGTGTGTGTGAAGAAGAAGAGTCAAAACTTTGTCAAAAGTCATGGTCGCAGCTGCCTGCCTGCCTGCCTGCCTGCTTTCCTGCTGCCAGAAAAACTAGTCTACCGCACTGTAGGTCCGACGAGTCTCAGGCGAGAAATTGTTTATTATAATGTCCTCTAATGATGTAGCTCATGTTCTCAAGCTCTTCTCCATCTCCAGGTTGTTATATATTATCAGTGCTATTGCTTTCGGATCAATGGAACTCTGTGACGATTTCAGCTTCTTCGTCGTGTTCCGCGAGGGGTTGGTCGATCTGTTGTCGTGCTGTGATCGACGTTCTTGGCTAATTTAAGGATCTGTCGCATCCACGACCATTTTGAGCTCGCCGGACCCATGCACGAGTTTTTCTTTTGGTGATTCCTGCTTTTGGGTATCGGATTGAATAGTGATCCGAGTGGGTCCCGCAGATCTTGACCCAATCGGCCTTGAAGCGCGTGCAGGAGAATTGATTGCAGGGGTGAGCCGCGCGAGAGGTCGACTAGTGGCGCGGGGGACGGGATGATACGCAGTAGCGAGGGAGTTGCAGTCTTGAACAAGTTCCAGCAGATTAAAAGAGATCATGGAGTTTTTGATCAGGAACAACAAGGAGGAGCTTTTCGTGATCTTGGGTTTTGCAGCGGTAGTAAAAGAACAGCAGCAGCAGCAGCAGGTGGTCGTGCAGCTGCATGGCAAGTTGCGGAGGTGCAGCGGCAGTGCCATGAGCTGTACAGTGAGATGGACATCACTCTGCCGCTTTACTGGGAATCGAAGGCGAGAATCTGCAGAAGTTCTCTGGATGTTCTCGAGTTCGAGTTCAACAGGGCTCATACAGCTGCTCAGCAAGCGGAGTTGCAGGCCTCACAACGTCGTCGTCATGCGGATGATGATCATGCGCATGAGCTTCAAAGCCACAAAGGTCAGACATTGCAGCTGCAGCTGTCTCCTGTCCATCTCTTTCCTCGTTTAAACTTGGAACTTCCTGAGACTTTTTCCAATGAGAAGAAGCTGCGGCGAGATCGTCAGCTTCTTCTCCAACAAGCTGCTGGCGACTCGAGTCTTGTGATCAGGAATGTGGAAGCCCAAGAGCTGACCGATCATATTCCAACGTCCTGCAACGTCGACTTCTCGCCTGCCTCAGGTCGCTCGCTGCGCATGAGGTATTCAAAGCTCACGGGCATGAAATCTCATGAGCTCCATGCAGGTGATGCGCCAGCAGCTGTCGACACAAAATTGTTCCAGCAGCAGGAGTCTCGGAGCTCGAGTTTTCAATCCCAGTCGAGCAGTGGCGGTGCCTGGGAGATCACCTCTGGATCTCATTGTAAGGACTCGGGAGCTGACATGAGCTGCTGCTGCAGCTCGCGGGACTCCACAGCCAGTTTAGGACAGGAATCTTCGATGTCATGCTGCAATGGCAAGGACGATCAGTACTATGGGCGTGTCTTCACCACCGAGGACAACGATTTCAAGGCTCATCAGGCCGGCGCAAGCTTTCCCAAGGATTGCAGCAACCGTGATGCTGAAGATTTCTATTCTTGCGGAAACCAGGCTGCAGCTGCAGAGCCTCGGACCAGTGCTCTGTACTCTACGTTGCTAAGACCCTGGAAGTTCTTGTTCGGCGGCAATGCGAAGAAGTTCTCTACGAGACTGAGATCAAAGGAAGCGGAGCACATAGACGACATCAACCGAGCTAGTCGATTGCTGGACGCATTGGACGAGGCACCCATCATCAGTTGGTCTGCTCCATTGCAGAAAACTAGCTACGCTCTAGTCTCACCTGTCAAAACCCACAAGCTCCGAGAAAAAAACACTCATCGATCGACGATTCCATTCTTTGCTAAGCAAGCACCGCCGTTCACGGTTGCAATACCCAACACATCTGCAGCAGCAGATGAGCAACAAACTACTTCTGCAAGCTCAGAGAAATCCGATCCCCCACTCAGAGTCTTGAGGCGGGAATCGAGCTTGCGCTGCATCCATGTCCAAAATTCTCCAAGTAGTTTATTGCCAGGTATCAGGAGCAACAAGTCTAGCAGCAATGCACAAGCATCACAGAAGCTTCCGCCGGCGGAGCCGCGTCTGACACATTCACAGTCTGCGACTCTCGTAGCTACGTCTACATCAGCAGCCAATCCTCAATGCGGAGGAGGAGGAGGGTCCAAACCGCTGCTATCAACGGAGCGGTGGAAGAAGTATGTGAAGATGCTCAATCCCTTGTACCCAAGAAGGTTCTCACACACACATGAAGTTCCGCAGACTCCACGCAAGTCTAGACTTGACAACACCAGGACTCCTCCCATCACAAGTCTTCTTAGTACTACTGCTCCAGCAGGAGCTACTACAGTAGCTCAAACACCAGCAAACAATTCTCAGATTGGTACAGCTACTGTACCAAGACAATCAAGGATTGCAATCCCTTCAAGAAAAACAAATCATGGTGGTGGTGGTGTCTTAGGAACTAATTTCCCTGGCAGTGCCTCATCAAAGGTTCAGGCATCTTCAGAGTGGAGTAGTACTACAAAAGTTGCTACAGCAGCACCAAGCTCCAAAATATCAAGAAGAATCATAGCTGCTTCAAGCTGTGTCAAAACTCCCAACAAATCCAAATCTTCTGTGAACGCAAATTATCAGGCCAGTTTCACAAGGCTAGATGCTGTGCGGGAACCCGCAGTGACCAAACACAGCACAATCTCTGAGCAACACAATGCAGTTCAAGGTGCTATAGCCCATTGTAAACAATCTCATTCTGGTCAGCTTCTTCGCTCCTTCTCTTAGCATCTGAAGGTCAAGAATCATCACATTGTTAGTGCTCACCATGTTCGATCATGTCAATCTACCTCTCAACAAGTAAGCTGTCAGAGAACCAGTGAGAGAGAATTGTTGTCCCAGGATCCATGTTCAGGAGTCCTGCAACAAGCTCTAAGCACTCAAGAGTCTTCTTCTACGAAATCCCAAACTTTAAGATCCCAAACTTCTTAGTGCACTAATTTTCTCTCAGAAATTTTTTGTGGCAGTTCAGTTGTACAATGTGCTCAAGAGAGACTTTTGATTTCTGGATTTCCAAGAATTTGTTTCATAGCTCATGAATTTGCAAGGCCCCGTGTTGACTTACTCATCATGAATAAAACCCTTCATTCCACCATCTCACTGGCATCCTGTGGGTTTTCAAGTTTCTTCCTGGCAGCAGTACTTATTGGAGCCTTTTGCATGACCAGAGTTTTCATAGCAATCTGAATCTTTTTTGCATCATCAATTAGGAGTTCCATCAGACCTTTTGGGTCCTTCTGTTAAATAGCTGTCTATTTTCTTTTCTGATGAAATTGGGCCTGATCTATAATTGATCACATCTCAGTGCAAACTTCTAAGTCTCTTCCAAAACCAAAGAAGCCATCACAGCCTGACATGTAGAAATCTGTTTTTGTTGGCTTTGATTATGCTTGAAGCCCCTAGATTTCGTAGGGGGATTGCATTAAATAATGGCCAATGAGAGAACTGGGTTGAGCACCAGCTGGGTGCAAGCCAGGTCTGACAAATGGCCACCATCTGAAGGACAATTGGCACGCGTGAGAGGTCCTGCCACCACATTTGGAATTTTGTAGACTATTTGCGAGACCTCACAATGTTGAATGTGCTGGTCAAACACATTTGAAAGAGCAGTTTGACCCTAACAAGCTTCTACAGCATGGTGGTCGACAGAATCTTTCTCCTGAATGACAATTAGTTGCAATTCAAGGAATCCAGCAACTCCTGACCAATCGCTTGGGAATACAAACAACGATTACAACAAAATATGGAATTCTCTACAGCAGTAAGCTTTAGCTCATGACCCAAGTCAGGTTTAAACACTGTGGTCTCAACCATTTCACCGTGACACATGGGATTCCATCTGAGTTCAGACTAATGGCTTTCGACACATCAGGAGTTTCTAGTTTTACAGAATCTTGTGGATAAATGATCAGTTTGTGTTTCAGAGTTCAGTGTAAACTCTATAATAAGTTTCAACTCAAAATTCAACAGTCTGCAATATATTCTGAATTCTGCTCACCTCTCACAGCCTGAATGAGTACAAAACTAAAAATGCTGGCCACCACGATTTAAAGCCAACCAAATACACAAAAAAAAACCAGAAAAACCAGGATCACTTGATCAACAACACTCACTCTGCATGCACTTTTTTTCCCGCATCAAATTGTACATCAAAATTGTTGAAAACTAGTATCTTCACAAATTGTCTCCAGGAGCAGCAGCATTCACAGCCTCTTGAATAGACCAGGAACCTTCTGCAACTCTCTCTCCCACAAAGACTAACAACCCAGTTCCTGCAAGGGAGGTCTTCTCTGTAGCAGCAGCAGCAGCAGTTTTTTCTCTAGTGTCTTTGGTTTCATCTTGTTCTCCTCCCTTGAGGACACCCATGATCTTCTGATGTACTACCATCATTTGATTTCTGCTTCGCTGTGTTGATCGCATCTCCAGTCTTGTCCTTAATCTCACCTGCATTCTCCTGAGCAGCTCCAAATGCTTCTCCAGTTTTTTCCTTCAGAGCATCTCATGTCAGTCCTAGATTCTCTTTCATGTCTTCGCCTTTTTCTTTGGTGACACCAGTCACTTCAAGATTTGGTTTTTTCTGAGTCCTTGTGTCTGTGGCATTTGCTGCTTTGTCCTCAGCATTTTGCAATTTTACCTCCTTCCCAGTTCCCTTGACATCTTTTCCAGCATAAAGGTTCTCCACCCCAGCTTTGTGTTTAGCTGTATCTTGATCAGGAGATGTAATGTCAATTTCAGAGCCAGAAAAGTTCTTCACATCTGCAGATACTGTATCTCCTGAAGCTCTTTCTGGAAGCTCCTCACTCGCAAGCTTGTGCAACTCCATAAGCAGAATCTGCATTGTGCCTTCACAATTGCACAAGCCTTCACTTCACTCGTTCAATTTTCTCTTCAGCATCTTCCTTCCAATCTCGGGCGTTATCCTTGGAGGAATTCCAAGCATTTCCATCTGCATCCTTAGCAATTATCCAATGCATCACTTGCTTGTGCAAAAGTGAAATCTGCGATATCACCTGCAGCTCTTCACTTCGATTCATCAAAGCTGTACTTAGCAGCAGCAACAACAGCCACAGAACAAAAATTCTTACACAAGATCTAAACCGCAACAAGCTGAATTTATGAGGACATGAGCAAAAGTTTGCACAACAACAGTTTTGAAAGTGAAGTTCCTCCAAGTGCTCGACGGCCTCCTATAAACTGTAACCCTAAACCCTGTCACCTAAACCCTAAACCCTAAACCCAACAACACTGCAATTGCCCCCCATAACCGGTTTTAGGGTTTAGGGTTTTAGGTGACAGTTATGCTCCGTAATCAACTCAATCTGCTTGGTTTGGTTTCGGCATAAATTAAATTATTTTTTCGTTCTGCCGAATTTTTGAAATTTTGTATTTATTATTTATTTGTGTCAAATTTTTCATAATTATTATAAAATATAAAGAATCTGCAAGCTTTTCACTCTTGGGTTTGAACTGCAAACCTTTCAAAATTCAAGAACTTGTCCCATAAACATAACAAGAATGTGATTTTTATTTTTATTTATAAAAAAAAAAACATTAGCTGCCGATATTTTCAGAATTAAAAAAACCAAGTGCTGAATTTATTAAATTTAAAATTTAATTAATTATTCAACAGTTGGTTGCTGAATCCAATCAGGGAGTATGATTTTTTTTTTTGATAACCAAGCACTTACATGGTACCATGGTAAAAACTCCGCCCCCCCCCAAAATTAAAAATTAAAAAAATTGTTTATTTCTAAGCATTATAAATACTAGTGTAGCTTGTGTCGTTGGCCCAAGTGTGAACACATTGAGGGCTCAATTGATTTTTCCTTCCAACCCTAATTTTTGTAATTTTTAAAAAACTTCCAGCAACAAAAGCAACTCAAAAATCAATATCTTTCACCCCTTAGCTCTGAAAATTGTGAAGTAAACTCTATTAAAATCTCACTCGCCAAGGGCCTATGCACACCAGGTTGACTACTTGGTGTACATACTTCCCTTCCCTTCCCTAATCTAGGTAAGTGCCACTACCTATGTAAATCGGTAAAGTACTAAGAGCATCTCCACCAGTGCTCAGTATGTGACTCCAGACAGTAAAATTGGTAAAGAGCAGATTGACTAGCAAACTGACCTCCACAATAATATATTTTCCATCAAGTACAACCATTTGATGGAGAAACATGGGTAAATTATGCACACACCTTTGTAAGGGTTGTAAAAGACACCAAATGCCAAAATGATTAGGTACTTTTGATTGGTTTGGTTATAACAATTGACATGAAAAAAATTTATTTAAATAGTCTCTCACCTTATGTTGGTCCATTGTTTATGTTTGGGTGAGGATCGAGAAAAGAAAAAGTTAATAATTAAAAGTATTTGGATGTTTACACCAATAAAATGATGATTTTGTTATCAATAAATTAACGTGGCATATAATGCCAATGGTTGTAGAGGCTTTTGGTTCTAAGGCCTTCTTTGGTCAATGGTTTTGCTCATTTTATAAGTAGAGTAGGCTATTACCATATATTGAAATGAGCTGTTGTTGTTGGGGATACCTTTCTCAAGCTAGGTGTTTTTGAAGGTTTTTCACCCATCTCCTTTTTGTATATGTTTCATGCGATTAATGAGGGTTTTGGTTCATAGATTGCTATTTTGACTTACTTTCCTAAATACCCATTGCTTTTTTATGTGGTTTCCATTGGTGTATTTGTGTTTTTGAGTGTTATTTTTTGGTAGGACATTGATTTGTGCACAAATGTTTATTATGTACACAAGTAATTAAGTACTTAGGTGATTACTAATAATAGACAAATGTGTATTGTTAGTCCACAACTAATCATTATGTTTACTTATGGCATAGGAAGACAATGAAAAGGTTTTTCTATGGAGGGTAGAATTATTGTGCAATGAGCATGTCATGTTATTGTAACATTGAGTTCATTTTTTTGGGAACTTCATGGCAATTTATTTCCTAGTTTTTCATTTTATTGGTTTAAGTTCCTGGAACATTTCTTAGTTTTTAAAGTAATTTAACAATTTTATACATGGGACTAAGGCTATTGTATTTTTCATATGTAAAGATCAAACTTTTTTTTTCTAGTGTATTTTGGGGATGCTCACCAATCTCAATTTTAGCCATATTTTGGTAATCATTAGAATTCACTAATTAATTTGTAGAAAAAACTTCCAACCCCTAGAAGGAAGCCATTAACTTGCAAAAGAACTTCTAACCCATAGGAAAAAAAAAAAAATCTTTTTTTTCTTTTCTTTCCTTTTTTTTCTTTCTTTTTTTCACTTAATTAAATCTCTTTACAAATTAAACTTTCACATATTTCCTTTGGCAATGCATGACGAAAATTATTCAATTTTTTCAATTTTTTAATTTTATTTCTCAAAATATGGTAAAAAATAAACCAGCATTCAAAATACAACTTCAAATTGTAAATTTTGAACTCAAATTATAACAATTTCAAAACTTTCAACTTCAAAATCCAAATTTTAACCTCATAGTAAATTATTTATAAAAAATTTAACCTCCAACAATTGAAGACATTTCAACTTCAAAGTCCAATTGAATCAACAAATCCTCAAATCTAAAGTTCAATGCCACAAATGGCATGAACAAACTTTGACCTACCATTATTTTAAAATTCAAGCTCAAAAAATCCAATTGTTAATACCATTTCAATTTCAAAGTCCCATTGTTAAAACAACTAAATCAACAAAAACTCAAAACTAATGTTCAACACAAATTATATAGTAAGAAGTTAAACCTCGAACACAAAAGTGCATTTTTTTTTAAACAATTAAATCAACAACTTAATCAAATAAATAGAATGACAAACTATATTTGCCTCAATTGAAGAAGTGAAAATTTTCCCTCTATAAACTACAAAATAAAAAAAGTTCAAATTGCATGTTCAACACAATCAAATGCAAATGGCATGACAATTTGCAAGATTGTAACCATATACATAACTAGTAACTTAAAGTATGAAATGAAAAAAAAATCTCACTCCTCAACTACATGTGATAATGTTAAAACAATAAGAAATTTTGGATCCACCACATATTTGATGGGTGTGGGATAGTTCTACAAGTGGTTGAAATTGTGACCAAAAGTCATATATTCACTCATTGTTTCAAGTGGTGCATAAGAATGAATTGTGTATAATATGTTTGTATACTTTGAAAGTTCATTCTTCAATAGATCATTCCAAAAAGTGTCATCAATTTCAACAAGAAATCTTCTAGTTTGTGAAACATGTACATGTACATGATGTAAAATCAAATAAAAACCTTATTAAAAACACCAACATCATGTGCATGGCCATCATACACACCAATAACACTAATAAGAACACTAGTATCAACAACATTGTTAAAAACATCAACACCATACACACTAGTAATTCTAGCACAAACACCAACAATCACAAAATTGTCATGAATAAAATCAATAACTTTTTTTTCACTAGCAAAAACAACACTAAAACAAAAGAAGAAGTTGCATTAATATTCCATCTTTTCCAAAATGGAATTCTTACACAAAATAAAAATTGTTACAAAGCAAAAACCAAAAGTAATATAGAAAAATAAAAATTGAATATCTCAAATAAAATTTTAAAACTTGTTACATTAATATTATCATAAGTTGTTTTAATTGTACTTATATATAATAAATCAAAACTATGAATCAAAGAAAAAATGCAAAAACCAAAAGCATAGCAAAAAAAAAATTAGCAAAAAACAAAAAAATTAAAACAAAACTAATTCCCATGGGTGCAAACGAGATAATATGAGCCACACCCACTTGCTTTTGGAAAAACATTTTTTATAATGTTTTTTTTTAAAAAAAATCAAAAAAATTCAATGTTTTTAATTATATTATTATGTCAAGGTTTATGTAAAAGATCTCAAAGATTATGTAATTTTCAAAAGTTTTGAAGTTTATTCGTAAGTATTTTTAGTGTTAAAAATCTCACGTTACAATGTTTAATGAGTGTTTTTGAGGGTTTTTTATTCATTGGATATTTTTCAAATTAATTCACATGTTCCAAATATATTTTATAAATGTTAACATATTTTTAAAATTTTATATTTTCAACACCAAATTAAATTGTCACTTCTAAACATGAAAAACTAAGCATGCATTACACTTGTTCTAACTCCTATTAGTGTGACTGCATCCCCATAAAAAAATGAATAATATAAATGACTATTACTTTCATCTCATACTCCCAAGGAACAAATGTTTCCTTCATGTGTGTGATTCCACACCCTTGCAATCTTTTTAGATAAGACCTCTTTTGAATTCGGAAAATCTATTATCATTTTGTTAATAATTAATCATATCTCATTCCAACCAATTACAATTGTTGCAAATCATACCTTAAATATAAGGTTGTCCATTGAGTTTAATGTGTAAAAATAATGGATGTGGCCTAATTTTGTCAACAAGTTAGACAATAGGACAATGACAACAAATAATCACATTAGCAACTAGACAATCAATGGGAGGTCAATGCTGATTTACAAAACAATGGGTAATATTTATTTGCCAATTATTTAATGCCCCTGACGTAGCCTCAAAACCAAATAGGTAAGTAAGGATAATAAATTGAACTCATCAAAATCAACTTGTTTTAACACAAAACACCATTTTTATATGAAGAAATTCCACATGCACAAATGTCCAAATTAGAAATTTGAACCATCCAAAAATGTGGATTGACAAATTGCTTTTGCTAACATTTTTTGTTGTTATTCAATAAATAACATATTAGATTTTTTGATAGATTTCTTTAGAGGAACTATGAATAATCACAAAAGTATTTCATCACCAACAACTTCAACTTTGTGACATTAGCATGAATGAAGTTGTTGAATGGAATTATAAGTACTTAACTTGTTTCAACAACACATCATTTTTGCTTCTATCATATAATTCACTCAATTTTCCTTATCAATAACTATATGTTGCATGATAAAATTAAACAATTTTTTAAAAAAAACTACATTCATTCAAATGCAAAAAAGTTAAATAAAAAATGATATTCAAGAAAAAAATAATTTAACAATGAGAAAAAACATTGATTAAAACATAAACAACAAAAAAAAATCAAAATGCATTTAGAATAGTATTATGTAAGAGGGTATAAACTACCTTTTTTGTGCCACTTGCGAAATGACAACATGTTCACAAGATCCTTTAAATTGTCTTCATTTTTTAAAAGATCAACTAAAAAGAGTTTTCATGTTAAAACCATGAAACATTCTCCATTCAACAAATGTGTTCTTCACCCAAAGCTATGCATCCTTCATTGCTCTCTGACCTCTTTTATTCATGTTTTCCATGATCTTTTTCTCATCTACATCAAGAAACCAAGATTTCAAACATGGCTCTTTAATAGGAGATTCACAATTAAATTTCCCCTCAACATCATTGCTTTTAGAATTAGCACATGTGTGGCTCATTAACATAACCATCCAAAAAAAATAGCTCATTAGCAAAATTGGCACATGGCTCATTAACACCATATTCAAAACCAATATCATCCACAATGTCACATTTAAATAATAATAAAATCTTGAAGATGTTCAATCACCAAAAAATAATAAATAAGAACAAATTATTGAAGATTTAATGAAATATTAATGTCAAACAAATGTGCAATAAATCAACATCTCCTTTTAGATGTAATAGTTTGATTATTCAAGGTCAACACATTTCACATAAGTTTTAGACCATCATCTAACCAAAATAATCCTTCACCAACATTAGTAGTTAAAAATGTTGTGGAAGGGCATGATCCAAAAAACTTGCATGTGAAAAGTTGAAAAGGTATGGACACTATAATTATTGTAAGTAAATTATTTTTACGAATTTCAACAATATGATTTTTAAAACCCTCACTATAGAGAGCTTTTTCACAAAGCCTTCATCAGCAATGAACATTACAAAAATTTAAAAAAACACAAAAACATGTAAACATAGTTATAATACAAAAACATAGATGTTAAAACTAAATTCAATTGAAAACAAATGTGGTCCACCATAGCAAAACCACCAACATTGACACATACAAGGACAAAATGGCAACATATGCAAGCATAAATACAGATAAAATTTAATAATAAAACACCCAAAAAAAAAAAAACACATAAGTTTGAATGAAATGCAAAAGAAAAATTGCTATTATGTTTGCCCACACTTCCACAAATTCAAATAAGAAATAAGAAACCTTACAAAATAAACAATTCAAAAAATTTAATTAAGAAATAAAGCAAAAAAAGAGTTGCCATTAGCCCTTAAGCATTGAGTATGATGTAATTGACTTTGAAAAGTGTAGCAACATGGTAGTAATGTAAAAAGGTCACCAAAACAAAACAAAAAAAACCAGAATAAATTGTGATGGATACAAGAAATTATATCAACACAAGCACACAACAAATATTGAAACAATTAAAAAATATGTGTAAAAGAAAAAACTATTGATGTTAATGTAAACAATTGTAAAAAAAACTTGACAACAAGAAAAAGGAAAACAAAAGCTCAAAAATGCAAGTGTTGAAGTAAAAACCAAGCATGAGATGCATGCATCAAAGTAAAAACCACAAAATAAAAACAAAAAATGATTTGTGATAAAACATATTGAAGTGAAAATCACAAAGATGAAACAAACTCTTAGTTCATCCTACAATTACCAATGTGATGGGTTTCAAGATGCATAAAAGCATATAGGAAATATGATAAAGCATTAAAAAACATAACAAATTTCACAACAAACTAAAAAAAAACACCAAAAAATGTCAAAAAATGATGTAAATAAGTTTACCATTTTTTAATGTAATTGAAGGGTATAAGTTTTTAGACCCTTTTTTAGTTTTAGTCCCTCCCTTTGACCTACCAACTTATTGGCTTCACAATGGAATCTCAAATTTGGAAAGGTTTAAACCTATATTCTTTTCATATACATAGATACTCTAAAGATAATAGGAAACATCCCAAACATAGTCAAAGAGTTTGCAATTTATGTGTGTGAATTGTTCAATAATGAGTTTGCTTATACTAAATGAATGTGTGTATGTTTAAAAATTGAAGCTTAATATTATGTCAAAGTTATTTTTTGCCTATTTTTTTCACATTTCCTATATTTTAAAAGAGTTTCAATTTAAAAAATCTTTTAAAATGTTTCTTTGAAATCTTTGAGATGAATAACTAGCCTCAAAATCGGCCTTAAGAACCCCCAAGAATTAGTTGAAACAAACTTTGTAATGAACTTGAAATTGAGAACATTTATACTTATTAAAAATGTAGGACCAAAAATACTTAATTAAAAAAATTGACTACAAACCATGATTGATAGGTTTTGTAATTATACAAAAAGATGAAATAAACTTGCAACCAAAGATTTTCCTTTCTAATCAAAATGACCTAGTAACCTAAAACTAAAGGTTTCTTTAAAAAACTAAGAATTAACCAACACTATTTTGAATCAATGATATGCATGTTTATGGTTTAAAATATACATGCCATATAAATGTAAATGATTTGCACTTAAAATAGAGCTATATTAAATAACTATCAACATGCCCCAACATTAGTGTGGCACAAATTTTGAACAAAGTGCACAAGTAATGTGCTAGAACCTTGTTTGTAAATAGTTATTATGCATTGAATTGTCACACAAGATAACTAGAAATAATAATTAAACCCACCAAAGTAATCTTCTTGGTCTAAAAAAAAATCTTCAAATTTACACAAACTTTATTTTGCAAAAGCAATTGAAATTAATGACTTGTTTCTACCATTTCCATTGGTCGTCTAAAATTTTCATAAATATATTAAACCCTAGTACACATGTAAATATTGATTCATTTAAACTAAGTAAGAGGAAAAAGGTTTAAATCACCAAATCTAGCGACTTCATTGGCCATAACATATTTTTTCTAACACAAGCCAATTCAACACCTTGTTCTACCAATTCTACTATAACCGTTGTCTCTATACAAACATGGTTATAAAGACATGAGAAGGTCTTTCTATTGGATCTATGAATAAAAGGCCCCCTTTTCCTTTGCACCCAACACAAAATGGAAAAGAAATTAAATATATTTACTAAAATGCTTGAAAATAAATTGATACCTTAGATTAAAGGTCAGTTTCATCATTAAATAATCCTCAAAATAATGAACCAATTTGTTGTGAATATATGAAATTAAAATGTTGAAAATCATTATAATTATCATAGGCTACACTTTGAATAATTTCATTACTCATATGACAATATCATAGTAGATTGTGGAAGAAATAATACCATGAGGTTAGTAGTAACTTACTAATCACAAGTAGTAGAAAAGAGCATAGAAAACAACAAGGAATGGAATAGTAATGGAATAGTATTCGAGTGTCTCGCATATTCAATCTTAAATGGTTAGTAACAAAGAAGAGCAGTTAGTCACTTTCCATTATTCACATGCACATGATAGTCATGACTGCATAATGGGAAGTGACTAACTGCTTTTTTCATGTTTTTATGAGTGGCTATGAGAAAATATACTTAAGGGAGTATGAGTTTGTTGTCTAACTCTTAACTCTTTAGTGACTTGTTAGTAAAACTAGTGTAGAGATCTGTGATTGTTAGTAACTTGTTAGTGAAACTAGTGTAGAGATCTGTGATTGTTAGTAACTTGTTAGTAAAACTAGTGTAGAGATCTGTGATTGTGTTGGTAACTTGTTAGTGAAAACTAGTGTAGAGATCTGTGATTGTGTTAGTAACTTGTTAGTGAAAACTAGTGTTAAGAGATCTGTGGTTGTTACTAACTTGTTAGTAACCTAGTGTACCAGGTCTATAGTTGTTAGTAACTATTGTAGAGATCTGGGGTGGTTAGTAAGTTGTTAGTAACTGGTATAGAGAGATGTGGTTGTGTTAGTAAGTTGTTAGTAACTGGTATAGAGAGATGTGGTTGTTAGTAAGTTGTTAGTAACTGGTATAGAGAGATGTGGTTGTTAGTAAGTTGTTAGTAACTGGTATAGAGAGATGTGGTTGTTAGTAAGTTGTTAGTAACTGGTATAGAGAGATGTGGTTGTTAGTAAGTTGTTAGTAACTGGTATAGAGAGATGTGGTTGTTAGTAAGTTGTTAGTAACTAGTGTAGAGATCTGCAATCAGGAATGGTGTTGGTGAGAGGGGGAGAGAGAGGGAGTTGAAGTGCGTTGTTTGTCTTGTTTTTCGCGTGCCTGTTTTACAGCAAATGTCGCATAATATTTGATTTCTGTGCACTCTCGTGAGCTTTTTGCTACTTGTTTTTTTCTGCAGATGCGTCTTCTCGGTCCTGGAACAAGTCGTTTCTTTTTCTGTGCAGTATTTCTGCCTCAAGTTTGATTTGAAAGCGGGCCTGGTTGTTTCTTTGTTCCGCCTCCTCCCCCTAGTTGTGCAACTGGTGTAGGTTTGCGGCGTGCTTTAACAACTTCTTCAAACCGATTCGCCTCCTCGCATCGAAGTAAGCAAGTCTGTCGAGTGTTTTCTGGTGTCCAGTTTTGTATGCTTTCTGCTCTCGTCCGAATCGAAGCGAGCGTGATCATCGAGGTTTTTCAACTTGATATTCGAATTTTTCTTCCTCCATGTGGCTTGAGTAGAAATTGGAGTTGAATCTGTTGCAGAAGAAAAATGGTGGAGGACGGTGGCTGTCGTAGGTACAGGTCGCTACTCGTCTCTAGATCCTTGTTGAAGTTATCTCCAAGGATTCGAATCATGATGCAGTTTTTGTGACCTGGATCTGCTGGAATATTCTTGTACTGGCGCTGTTTTGCGTGCATTTGAGCTGGGACTACGTACCTGTTATGGATATGAAGATCTCGGGGAGCTGATATGATATGCTGATGGTTTTCCCGGTGCTTCAAACCCTAAAACGGAGATTCTCGTTGCTTAGATTGGAGCAAGAGGAAGCGAAAGTATCGTATTCTTTGTTGAAGACGGAGCAGGGAACCGGCGCTTTTTTATGAGGAAGCTGCTATAGCACCAATTCCACAGCTATGCATTTCACAACGCTCGATGATTCCCCAATGTTCCGGAAGCAGGTACTGTTGTTTCTCTCATTTGTCTTTGATTGGACTCAGAAGAGGTTAGGGCATCAGCTAGGGAATGACACAAATGCCTCCATTCTTTTCTGGTGTATTCGGCATTTTCATGGATTCGAGTTTGGTACAAAATATTGGTAAATCTGGTCTATGGATGCACTCATAAATGATAGACATGTTGTCCGTGAGAGGAGTGTTTCGAGTTGCACAACATCATTGTGAAGCTCCTGTAAAATTGTTCTAATGTTTTCACATTAATTCACAGCTTCAAGCTCTTGAGGAGAGTGCAGAAGCATTGCGGGAGCGATGTCAACGACTTTATAAAGGATGTCGCAAATACAGGTACCATTGCAGCATTATTATCTGGCTAGTGAAAGCTGTTGAATCTTAAGCTCTGATTGCTTCCTGGTTAGGCTCTTGTTCCTAGCATTGACCTGTCTATGGGAAGAACATGAGCTCCTGGCCATGCTTTGCAATTCTTAGCTTATAAATGAGTTCTTGACATGTTCTTGGACTTGAGTAACATTGTGCTGATGGAGCTGCAGTGATGGGCTTGGAGAGGCATATGATGGAGATATTGCCTTTGCAAGTGGTTTGGAGACCTTTGGAGGAGGCCATGATGATCCTATCAGTGTTGCAGTTGGAGGTTTTTCCTTTGCTGCCCATTTCTCCTTATCTTACATGCTGGCATGTGCAAATGCTGATCCCTGTAGATCTCTTCTGAACACCACTTATGACTACCATACAGGGCCTGTGATGACAAAGTTCACCATTGCATTAAGGGAGATTGGAACATATAAAGAGGTTCTACGTTCACAGGTACCTAGTCAGTCACTGCTGATTCACTCCTGCAATTGTTTACTGTGTATGCGATAGAAGTAGGGGGTCTTCGATTCTCAAGATGCTGATAGTCTTTTTTGATTGACATTTCAGATGGGCATTTATGCAGGTTGAGCATATGCTAAATGACCGTCTGACCCAATTTGTGAGCATTGATCTTCAAGATGTCAAGGTTTGCCTCTCCTTTCCAGGAAGAACTATGTTACTCCCTCCTTTTCCCCTAAGTGCCACTGACATAGGTTAGTGAGAGATTACTACACCTTAGATGAGTTTGGTACTTAATCTGACACTTCAGTAGATTGTAGAACAGAGTTTACATGTAATCACACAATTTCTCTAGTTGACTAATGACCAAATTGGAAGGTTAGTGAGGAGCTTCTCACTGAGTTTATGGTGGGCTGGTGGTTCTCATATGAGGCAGTGGTCATGGTTCCAATTGGGATTTAATTACCTGTTACTGTGAAGGACATGATCCACTCCTCACAGCTACCTGTCGATTGGGCTCCCTTGGCTTGGTCTTGCTGTCACTTTTGAGAATGACCCAACTGATATCATTGGAGGAGAGTCTTGTAGTAGTTTACTGGCTGCAGATAGATCCATGTTCAAATTTGGTCGGACCAGAGGTTTTCTTCACAAAGAAAGATTTCTCTCTACAGTTTCACCAGAACGATCACTTCAAAGGCTTCTTCATACATGAAGAGCTTTTCTAAGCCCCTTTTGTCCTCTGAAGCTCTTGCTCTCAAAGTTCTCAATGCTGTTTCTTTCTTTTCTTCCTTGTTTGGGTTTTTCATTTTCTTGCCTTCTTCTGTTTCTGTTTCTCTTCAGGTTTTTGTTCATCCTTTGTGGGGTTTTTGGTCATCTCGCCCTCTTATAGGTCTTATTGAGCTAGCTGGCATCATGACTGAGTTATCCAGTTGCTGCTGGTCTTGTGACAGAAACTCAGTATGTTGGTTAATGTTTAACATTAACTCTTCACTGCCCATTTCTAGGAGCTGATGAAGTCACTGGGGATGTTATGGTAGGTGGTCAATGCCATACATGCTGATTTTGAATGTCCCTGAACATGAGTATGACTTTTGTTGTTCAAACTACTCAGTTATATTTTTAGTCTTGTTTTGTTTTTACTTTGATGTTGGTTTTCTCTTTTCTTGCTTGCTGATTGGTTGCTGTTATGTTGTCAGATCTGAAATATCGATAACCTTAATGGGTCATCTAAAAATTCTTTTCAGTGTAATTTTCAGTACTTGTAAAGCTATATATGTTCTGATATGGTCATGTTTTACCAAGCACACCTTTTATATGTGACCAAGCAAATAATTCAAGTTGCTAACCTGGTTTGACCTAAGGAGATTCACTTACTTAGGGGCTATTTGGATGCATTTTGTCAATTTACATGGTTTGCCTGTCCATTCTTTTTTATTGAACTGAAACTTTCAAGTGTAGGACTTCCATCAACAGTTTGAATGTTTTGTCCTCATCATAAGTGTTGTATGTTTGTGCAGGAAGTTCGAAAGCGGTTTGATAAGGCCAGCTTGCATTATGACCAGGTGAGCTGAGGGGAGCGTACCTGTAGATAATGGTATATCTATGATTATGTTCTCATGTATTGTTAAATTTGGATGTAGATGTGTTGTCCTTATTGTGACTTCAATAAGTACTTATGACTCATTTGGATCCAAGCTCTGTGTGAGCTACCCTCCCACCACCTCCAGAGAATAGGATTTTGATACTTATTGTTCACTTTCTGTCTGAGTCTTCAATTTCTGGCATCTGCTGTCCAGATCTCTTAGGCCTTCTAAGCTTCACTGCAGAATGGCTGGAGCGGGAAAGGAAGTGATCATGGAATCTAACACAGGAACAAACAACCCAAATTGTCTTGTGTGGTGCAGGTGCGTGAGAAATTTTTGTCACTGAGGAAGGATGCAAAGGTAGAGGTGGTTTCTGAGGCTCAGGAGGTATTTGTTGGATTCCTTTTACCTTTCTGGTGAGGGTTAGGATGGAAGCTCACTTTCATATTTTCAGAGGCAGTAGCTAGCTCGAGCCTCTGTTGATCTGTGGGTATTGCATTTCTTGAATATTCCCCATGAGATTGTGAGCATGAAAGTGTGTCTATGTAAGTTTTGATGAATCTGGAAGTTTTGGTCAAAATCATAAATGGAGAATTGTAAAATGCACGTTTAGTTGTATTTATATTTGCCACTATGAGTTTGACCTGCTCTTATTTCCCCCGTGGTTCTGTTTGTCTGCTTTACAACACAGGATTTGTGGAATGCAAAGTCCCAATTTGAGCAAGCTCGGTTCAACCTGGTAGGTTTCCCTTTGCAACAGCTGTTACTCCACCAAAAGACATAATTTGTTTTCAGACATTCAGATGCAATTGGAGCTGAGCAGGAAGGCAGATGATAGATGCCTAAACACACTCAATGCAGTAGTTTTATTTATATTTGAATTTTTTGTGGTGATTTTGTGCACCTGTCATGTGGTTAATAGTTAGTATATATGAAACACACCTTTTGACCTAAAAGGGAAGTTTTTGGTTGATGAATTATTGCAGATAACAGCTCTTTCCAACATAGAGGCAAAGAAAAAGTTTGAATTCCTAGAAGCTGTCAGTGGATCAATGGATGCTCACCTCCGGTACTTTAAACAGGTGAATTTTCTTAAGGATATTTGTGGTTGCTTGACTTGATTTTGCTGATGTTGATGTGTTCTTTAATGCCCAGCTAATAGGATGCTGCTGCTTCAGGGCTACGAGTTGCTGCATCAGATTGAACCATACATACACCAGGTGAATCATGGAATCCTGAGACCATATTCATACCATCTTTTGAACCATTAATTGAACATTTTTTGTTGGAAATTCCAATGTTGGCTCCACAATCGTGTATTAGGAAGCTTAATGTTCTTGACTTTGCAGAGTAGTCCAGTAGACAAGTAATGTCTCATGAACCATGTGGTGGAAGATACTTTAACCCAATTCACATCTTCAGGAACAGCTAAAGTTTTATAGACTAGTACAACTGATGTTGATTTATGCTGTGGAATGCTAAGATTATTGCTTATTGTGTGAAGTTTGCAAATGCCATGGTTGATGGGTTGAGACAGGTGCTAACCTATGCACAACAATCAAGGGAGAGAGCCAACTATGAGCAAGCAGCACTTGCAGATCGGATGCAGGAATACCGCCAACAGATGGACCAGGAAAATCAACGTTCATTCAGTCATGTTGACAGCTTGGCAGCTGGGGATGGAATCCAGGCTGTTGGCCGCAGTTCCCACAAATTAATAGAGGCTGTCATGCAATCCACACCAAGAGGACAGGTTGGTTCTCAGCAATTTCAACAGTTTTCTGGTTCTCATTGGGGACTGAGCTCTAAGTAAACATTTTGTATGCTTTTTCCCAAATAATCCTCTCCTGTTATCACTCCTCTCATAATTTGTTCTATGCAGATACAAACAATAAAGCAGGGGTACTTACTGAAACGCTCATCAAATTTGCGAGCTGATTGGAAACGTAGGTTTTTTGTGCTGGATAGCCGAGGAATGTTGTACTATTACCGGAAACAGTGGGGCAAACCCACGGTAAGTCTAATTGCTTGGGGAAATCTTTGTCCACTTTTCCAGTCTCCTAAGTTAATGAGGATGTAAATAGTATGTATTGTCATGTCTAGTGGGTGACCTTTCTCCATGTTACTTGAAGTAGTCTTCAATTCAGTTGAAGCTTACCTGCTCAAAAAGAACTCCAAGCATTTTTTTTACTTCAAGTTGAAGCTTCAATCTGTTTTCTTTGAGAGAGCTGCTTTTGGTAATATTTTTGTGCTAAAGTTTTCTTTTTGGCACGTATTGTCCGGTTTAGATGCTAGGAATCTGAAAGAAGAATGAGCTTCAGCTGTTGCTTATTTTTGCTCGAAACAGAACTGTTTGCAGTCCTTAATCCATCTCTAGCTTGGGTGGTTTGGTTGGATTGGTTGCAGGATGACAAAATTATTGCTCATCATACTGTTAATTTGCTCACATCCACCATCAAGATTGATGCAGAGCAGTCAGATCTTCGGTTCTGCTTTCGCATAGTATCTCCTTCCAAAAATTACACTCTTCAGGTACTTCCTTGGGCTTCCATATGGATGTCTACTTAGCATGTCTTATTTACCACAACCTCTACAAACTCCCCATTGAGTTCGTATTTCAATATGAGGTAACCCCCTGAAGGTCCAGCCTACCCCAAGGGTTGAAAAGCAGGCTCAAATGGCAGAATTCACTTTCACCCTCACAGGTCCTCCTGATGCATCATCTTGGGGACCCATCTGTAAGCTATTGTAATGCACAATGTGTGCAAACCTCACACAAAGATTGAATGCAATCAGGTGGTTCAATTGGAAGGGATTGTGTGTTGACCAAGGTACACCCATGATTGACTCACATGGGCAGGGTAAAAAAATTCACTTTTAACTGAAATTTCCATATGGTACTAGCAATAGATAATTTGAGGGACTGACTACTTTAGAAGACCCCAAATTCACCAATTTCATGCAGTGAGAAGAATTTCAGAAGGTGATAGAACCTTCTAGATCCAATGCAAGCATTGCCACATGGCCAGAGATGAGCTAGAAATACATTGTGTATAAAAAAAGTGTGAGCAAGTTTACATAGAGATCCATTGTATGGACAGAAGGAATACCAACCTGTAGCTAAATTTCCCAGTCCCTCCCAAATAGGTGCCTCTGGGCCCTTCAGACAGCTGGGCAAGTCCAAAACAAGCTACAATCTTCACATGCCACTTTCAAATTTGTAAGAAAATGTAGGAGGCCTCAATCCTCTGGCCACATTAACCATCATGAAGAGAACTCTCTGGGCATCCTATCATGAGGTGGATGATGTAACTGGACTCTCTAGTTGTGTGTAGGGCCTGTGTGAAATCATCCATCAACCCAAATTAGGTTGATTGGACCTTTAGGTATTAATGTATGCTGTTGCAACTCTAATCAATATGCCAAAATGTGGGTAGGCGGAGAATGCAGTGGACAGAATGGACTGGGTGGACAAAATTACTGGTGTTATTGCTTCCCTGCTGAACAACCAAGTTCCTGAACAGGTTTTTCATTTTTCATAGTGGATGGACTTGAACAAGTATCTCTTGCTTTTCTACCTGTCATGTTCTTTGGAGGTGTATAGGAGTTGAATGAGTGAGCTGTGACTAGATTGCAGCTTGGTGAAAGGAATTTTTTCTGTGTTGACTGCATCTCTGTTTAGCACAAGGTAGCTTCCAAAGTCTGCTCAAATTATGGTCAGTTCTGACTATGATGTGGCAGTTGTAGAGGAGCTGTCTCCAATGTCATTTCTCACTTGGAACAGACTAATCCTGTGATTTACACTGAGCTTCATCATTGTCACCTCAATTGGCTGGCAGCGACCATATACAAGTTCAATGAGTGGGAGCCAACAGAGAACAGCCAGTGAGAGCAGCACAGGAACTTCTTTGGACATTGATGGTACAGAAGATACAATAATTTCAAGGGTTCACTCTAGCAGCTCCTACAGAGACCAAGCATCAGAGGCTCAACTTGCTCATGAACCACAAGAAAAGCCATTGGATATTCTGCGCTGTGTGCCCGGCAATGATGTCTGTGCTGATTGTGGTGCTGTGGAACCGGATTGGGCATCCTTGAATTTGGGTATCTTGCTCTGCATTGAGTGCTCAGGGGTGCACAGAAATCTTGGTGTTCAAATATCCAAGGTAAGGTAATGAAGGAATCTGTATGCGGTTCCATGTCACATTGGGCTTTTGTTTTGCCAAACAGCCCTTCATAGTTTGTAAGTCAGGAGTTATGCATGGGCAGAGTGTGCTCTCCCAGGTTAGCATGACAATGACATGTCCAAACTTCAACCTACTTTGAGTTGTTTTTCCCAGCACCTTGCTTATTATGTGTAGTCAGATTGATCTCAAAGTAGCAGATGCTTCAATTGTACTGGTGCTCTCGATTTTTGGAGCAACCAATAGTTATGTTCTCTGTAGCTTGTTTAAAATGAGTGTACCTTACCATTAGGGCCCCATTCTACAGTAGGTTGGAATCATGGTTGCTCTCTTGATGATGACATGACTTTGTGTGCAGGTGCGATCATTGACACTGGATGTAAAGGTGTGGGAGCCATCTGTGATCAGCTATTTCCAATCCATTGGAAATGCATGTGCCAACTCAATTTGGGAGGAGGGGCTCACCATAGAGGGCAGTACACAAAATTTATCTTTGGGGCAATCAGCTGAGAGGTATTTGCAAAATGCAATGTATTTCCTTATGAATATTGCCTCTTATTTAAAGTATGCCTATAATTGTGTCATAATTTTTTGTGTATGCTGATTTGGTTGCAGAAGTGCCATCCATGACAGTGAGCCTGCTGCTGCAGATGTCCCAATTCTGAAACCAGATGCCAGGGATCCACTACCTGTGAAGGAGAAGTTCATTCAGGCAAAGGTGGGCCCCAATATGTGTTTCCTGTATCTCTTTACTAGCAGCCTGGACTTCAATGGATAACATTGAAAAAGAGGGAAATAGAGAATGAGAGGAGAGCTCATCATATCCCATGGGAAGTTCCTTGAAGTCCAGTGGGCTCATATTGTTTGAAAACCAGGTTATGGTATTCACTCAACCCAGTGAAGCTGGCTTTTGTTTATTGTGCACAGTCCCATGTGTGGAAGGTATCAAGGTAAGTGATGTTGCTATGAATCTTGGGCTCTTTAAGAAATCTCAAGAGCCACTATCAGATGTGTCATTGTTAGTTCTAAGCGTGGGAGGAAATTGATGTGGGAAAATTAGAATGAAGTACGCATGCTGTTGTTTGAGGTCTTGTACAAATCATGAAAGTCTCACCTTGTTTTCTTCTCTGCAGTATGTTGAAAAGAGATTTGTGAAGAAGCTGAAGGTGGATCTACGGGGTCCAACTGTTGCCAGGCAGATGTGGGATGCTGTCCAGATGAACAAGCAGCAACTAGCACTCCGCTTGCTCATAACTGCTGATGCCAACCCTAACACAACCTTGGAACAAGCAATGGGAACTGGTGAACCCTCTCGATCACCATTGGTGGCAACTATTGCAACAGCACTCTCAAGAAGAAATAACAGCTCTCAAAATAGTCGAAGCAACTGGGGTGGATCTCTAGTTGGGAATCACTCTGCAGAAAGTGCAACAGAGTTACAAACAGCACCTTTGAGCCCAGTATATAGGGCACCTACAGGCAACCTAGCAGCTAATGAACAATCAGGGACCAATCTGAAAGATACACGTGGATGCACACTCTTGCATCTTTCTTGTCAGATTGGGGATCTTAGCCTGATTGAGCTTCTACTCCAGCATGGGGCACGAGTGAACATTACTGATGCTCAGGGTCGAACACCACTTCATTACTGCATTTTGAGCAACAGAAACTTGTGTGCAAAACTACTCTTGACAAGGTACTTTGTGGAAAAACTTTCAACTTTTGCATCTGATATTGTTAGTACCTCCAAACGGTTGTATTTTCAGTCACTCTAAGCCATTAGCCTCCTTTTGATGCAAGTTCTCAAGGAAAATGTCCTTGCTTTGATAGTCGGAAGCTGTGTTGCTTTGAAAGTATGCCCAATAAAAATGTTATTCAAATCATATCCATGTCTCACATTCCAGTTTTTGGCTTTTGCAGAGGGTCTAATCCAGCAGCAACAGACAGTTTGGGGAAAACTCCTTTGGAAAGTGCAATGGAGCAAGGGGCCATCACAGATGATGAACTCTTTGTCATGCTGTCTGAACCAAGTCGATAGTTTATTTCTTTCATGTCACCTTATACTATAGTTAGCTAAGGTTGTGCATTATGTACCACACAGTTGGTGCAATATTTGCAAAGTCGAATGGGTTGGTAGTGTAGTTGATTGAAAATTCATATAACAGGATTTGGTCTTCCTCCATTTCCTGCACAGTATTTCGTCAAATTTTCTGCACGTCTGTGTCCAGAATTTCAGGAAATGGGGATTTTCTTTAACATCAGACTAGGTGTCAACTACTAGCTGGCTATATGAATGCTTGGGTCAAGTATTTTACATGATACTTCCAGTAAACACCAGAAATAAGGCTGACATATGAGGCAGCAAAGTGCCTATTTCCCATCCTTGGTATGTGTTGTAGCTTATGTGGCAGAGTGTACTACTATTCACTGTCAGGCGCATCAAGTCTAGGGTTCAAGCACAATGGTGAGAAGGATCTCAGGTGCACGGGCTGTCTGCAGATAACATATCTTGTGTCTGATGATGCTTTGTCCTTTTCTCCATTGAATTGTAGTGTTTTGCATTTCAGTTGAATATAATCCTTTTTGCTTTTCAAATGATCTCATTTGTTGCTTCTATCTGGTGCAATAATGTTACAATGAGACAGAGGCCGTCACCACTTCACAAGTGCTCCCAACAAGAAAAATCCTTGCAAATTAGTTTCTAGACTGTACATGCCTTAACCATTGTGTCAGGTCTAACAAGACTAAAAAAAGTATGACATGCTTAGGAATATCATAACCTTACGAAAACCACTCACAATGTATGAGACAATTTGGCCTGATCAAGAATCACAGTTGACTGTTTGCCATTACTCCTTACTTCATCAGCCTCCTGAACAAAACCATCAACAAGTATCTAATAATCTGCTTAAAATCTTTGGGCAAGCAATTGTGAAAATATCTGCATCCTCAGTAATTTTG
>Ga0209208_10002867_pt1 | contig 24799 bp, 22 predicted proteins | sample S1TSphfallax_3_FD_187694 | JGI IMG/M metagenome (GOLD analysis project Ga0209208, IMG submission 187694) | Host-associated microbial communities from peat moss isolated from Minnesota, USA - S1T2_Fd - Sphagnum fallax MG (SPAdes) (version 2) | ecosystem: Host-associated > Plants > Peat moss >...
CATAATTATATTATTTGTAAAAAATATTGATTTAAATAAATTAGAAAGACCAAAGTTTTGTGAAAAGAAAAAAAAGAATCTTTTGAAATATTTGGGGAATAATCTAGTTTCCAATTTATAATAATTAATTAAATAATTAATAAAATTCATGGGTTAATTACAAAAATCTTTTTACAATAAAAAACAAACAAGAGGTGCATTACATTATGGCATTTTCATTTACATTAAAAGTATCTTAATTATGAAAAAAATTAAAAAGATTTACAAAAACTCAAATATTTCAACATGCAAAAAATATAATCTTCAAAAAGATCTTCTAAAAGAAACCAAAATTGTTCAATGTATCATAATTCTTAAGAATCTTTAGGCCAAGGGTAGGCACTTGGCTTACAACACAATAAGCGTTCTCAACTTTTCAATTATCTTCTTTATTTTATTTCATAACATTTTGTACATGATTTAAATTATCTCATCTTTTTATAGTAAATATCTTTCGAAATGTGTGCACACATCCTATCAACTTTATGGGTATCCATTTTTTACATTGTGCTTATAACAACGGATAAATAAGAACCAATGATGCAGTTTGTGACGTCTTTGTTGTCATTGCCCAAGATGCTCGTTTGCATATAAAACAAAAACAATTACATGTTTATTTTTTTCAACCAAGTTTAATTCCATTTGTTGACAAGTTGACATTGTGTTCACCAAAAATAACATTTGCTACTTAATCAGCATTGTCGTTGTTGACCCAATGTGAACAATTTCTTGTTTTCCAATCTTGCATAACTCGAAAAGTTATTGCCTTCGATGTGGCTCAAGTTAAAGAAATGAGCTATTATGACCGACGCTCCAGTAATCAATTCCTCCTTTTAACAATTTAATGTTTACACAAACATGTTGATACGTTTTTACACAATTGTGTCAATGTCATTTGGAGCTTGAAAATGTTAAAAAACTTTCATTTTTAAAATTTTGATTTTTTTTTTTGGTCACATTGTAAACAATGCAAGTATCTTCTATCGTAAATCAAACAGTAGCAATAGGCCTAGTTACTTCCCCACTCTCACCCCCTTTGAGACACACCTTCAATCACCGTGATCGACTTATTACAAGTGGTTGATTTTTGACATGGAGAAATACAACCAACTTGCTATAAACAACAGTTAGGTTTTAACATGCAAAGATTTTGACATTTAGTTTGAACTAACTTGACATCCAATAAATTCTCCCTTTTCCTTTTTCATTTGTACATTTTCTAGGGTGTGTTTATAACTAAAGTTGTGCAAGGTTGCACCAAAATATCATCTTTCAAAAATCATCATATAAAAACAGACCTACTACCTATGGGCCAAAATTTCTTAATATACTGTAGAATGAATCTAAATACAACATGATTGCCTTGGTAGTCAAGGCCAAACAGGCATATGTGGGGAGCTTCTATGCAGGCAACTGACAATGGGTCAGCAGAGTTTAAATAGTCAAAAAACATGGCGTGGAAAACGTAGCACAACAAATAATATGGGATAATAAATCTCTAGCTCCTCGCACGGTCGTCCCTCCGTCACTCCGGTGAGACCCCTTTTCGTCGCGCGTTCTCGATTTCTACACCGCCACCAAGATGACGGAGAACAAGAAGACCAAGAAGCTCAAGAAGCACCAGCGGAAGAATCTCATTACCTAGTTCTTCCTCTCTTGATAACGCGTTACAAAACCATCTCACCAAATGCGGGGCACACATAGAATTCAGATATTATTCGCGAGGAAAAAGAGAACAGAAAAAAACTGTTTTTAATTCCCACTTTTTTCCTCAGTTCCCGGGGAGAGACCCATTGATCAAAAAACCCATGCAGTGTGTGTTGGTAGGTGTATGTATGTATGTATATGTATGTATGTATCGATGTTTTCTCCAAGCTCCTCGAAGCTCCCACGTGGTTTTTTTTTCCAAGCTTCTCCAACAGGTATGTGGGAGGGACATAGATACCTGCTGAATGACAATTTTGTTTTTGTTTTTGTTTTTGTTGATGGGTTTGTTGCAGTAGTAGGTGTGTACCCAAGATGGGTGCAGGAAAATTTGCTGAGATCTTCCAACTTGAATCAGTCATGGAGAACTAGACTGAAGATTGATTGATCAAGAGTTTTTTTTAATTTTTTTACTTATGAGCTTTGATCTTCAATTTCTAGAGGAGACTCAGGGGTTCTTTTATGGGCACATGGGTTTTGGTTTTGGGTGCCACCCACATGTGGTGGGTGCTATGATTTGTAGTAGTGCACTTTGGCTTTAGATTCAGCGAAACCCCATCAATTGGGGAGTTGTAGAAAAATTATTTATCTGTGAGAAATCTATTCTTCCACAGAAATCTTGTATCAACTTGTGAGCGATTTTTCAAGGAATTTAAGTTTCGCAGATGGTGAATCAGAATAGCAATATGGGTGACTGGATGCAGCACTCATGCCTGATGAGCTTCTTCGTCAAGACTACTTTTGTACCCTTGAAGTCTTTATTATGCACACCATGGCGAGTATCCATTCTTATAATACTTCTTGTTGGATTCCTGAGCTGCATACCAAGTAGTAGAAAATACTTTGTACCCCGGGGGCTCATGAGCAACAGCAGAGAAGGACATCCAGAATTGTTTGAGTTCAGTAATCCGGAATCTCAATGTTCAACTAATTCAACCCATGATCTTCTTCCTCTTCAGAATGAAAATTCACATGAGACAACAAGTACAGTTGTTGCAGGAGGAGCTGCTGCAGCATCACATAATGATACTGCATATGAGGTTTGTGTGGTGATTGTGATTGGACATGATAGTGCGAAGCCATCAAAAACCGCCTTGCCATTCTCTGTCCTTCGAAGGCTTTTCCAAGCTGTTTTTGATCTCCAAGGCATACAAGGTGAAGTTGGATTGGTGGAACCAGATTTGCAAGGGGTTTTAGTGCGAGTTGATTATACCTCAATTGTTTGTAACATGGTGCGGGATGCTCTTGGCAATTCTGCTACATGCCAAAGCTTGCTAACCCAGGAGTTCGAGCAACAGGTAGGTACCTCCTGGTACAACCCCCCTTCCTCCCTACTCTTATACCTAATAGCATACTAAGAAATTTAGTGTAGTTGAATTGTGATGACTCTTATTTGCTCCAATAATGAATCTCATTTCTTTGCTTGAACAATCCTCCTGTACTTGAGCAATCGTTGCAGGCATTGTGATGAACTGTTTTGCAATTGACATCTTCATTGTTGTGGGTGTTGTGAACTGTTTTGAGATGGGTGTCTTCTTTGTTGTGGGTGTGATGAACTGTTTTGAGATAACTGGCATCTTCATTGTTGCGGGTGTTGTGAATTGTTTTGAGATAATTGGCATTTCGTTAGCTAAATTCTTAGCATAATTTTGTTGTCCATTTTTTTTGGGGGGGGTGTTGAACATTACAGGCAAGATGCAAAACTCTCGTAGTAGGTGAGACAAAGAAATATGTTCAGCAAGCATGTGCAAATTGGACAGATGGGTTTCAATATGAGAATTTAAAAATAGTGGATTTGGACAAACCTGATCCTCTTGCTTCACCACAATTGCCACCTATGGCAGCATGGAGACCCACTATAGTGACAGGGTTTAGTAGGAATCACTTGCGTGTTGGGCTCCTCCTTATGAGATCAGTTGGAAAATCAGCATCGAATCCAATTGTGTCCAAACATTACAACGTTTCGTTAGTGGTGTGGGTTATGGAGGAATTCAACTCTTCAGAGACCAACTATTTTGATTGCCAAGTTCGGGAATTAAAGGAAGTGTACCATATCGATGTGGAGGTGAGAAAGCCCGATTTCACCAAGTACCCAGTTTGGATGCACATCAATCCAAACCTTTTCGATGTTGATCAAGGTGGCAGAGGTGGGTGGGAATTCTTTTCATTCATCATGGAAGTATTATGTTTTGATTCACAAGGTCTCACTAGAGGTCAAACAAGCCCAGTCCATTTGGCCTGGAACAACTTATTATGTTGAACTAACTACCCATTACTGTGGACCTTGGTTTCCATGTTGTCTGATTTTTCCTTTGTGTCACAAAAAAAATGCAGGGGAGTATGCATGGAAGGCTATCTTTGTACATACAATACTACTTGAGCGGGGCTTTGTGTTATGGTTAGATGGTGGGGGTCGGATTGTGACACCTACAGCACTATTGAACACACTGAATTGGACAAAAAAGAATGGGTTTGCATGCTGTGGTTCTGGAGACACAGTCAAAGACTGGACACACCCAGGAGAGCTCAAATATTTCCAAGCAGATTTCCACTACTTGAGAGAGCAAGAGAATTGTGATGCTTCACGTGCAGGTTTCACAGTGGCACTATATAAAGATTTGATTCGGCCTTGGTATGAGTGTTCCATAACAAGACAGTGTATAGCTCCTGATGGGTCGAACCGATACAATCATCGCCAAGATCAAGCAGCCCTCACCGTGTTATCTGTTTTAACTGGTCATTTATGCACAGGTATAGATTACAAGGGTATAACCAGGCACAATGATTATAATTTATATGAGTTTAGGGGTGTTGACAATACTACTTGCTATAAGGACCCTCTTATGGTATAGTTTCTACTATAGGGAGAAACCTCTAGATGTTCAGTCAAACCAAATGATACAAATCCTCCCCTTCATAGATTTACTTTCATGTGCCAACTCACGAATAAAGGTAGTATGGTTTGATGTTTTGATGCCCATGTTGACAGCATTGGCTAATCTTAGAGATGGCCAAATTCCTTAAAAAAATTATATAGCCCATTGGTTAGGTTCCATGATTACAACAAGCAATAATGTAGAGGGGCACATGAACAAAACAAAATAAAACCTATGACCTCATTCTCAATTTTCATGTTTGTTGATTCCCCTCATACCCACGGTAGATGGGTTCGAAGTCAATATATGTGAGTTGAAGAAGGATTGGAGACAATACATTGTTGTGGCTGGACCATGATCATCTTGGAAGTAGGTGTGGAGTTTAACCAGGTCCTCTCCAAATGCAGCAAACTGCACTCACAAGTATGTCAACCCAACCCATTTGTAAATTTGGTAGCACTAGAGCGCTTTAAAGGGTGGGATATTTTGGCAGATTCTGGGAACCTTGTGTACATGTCAATTCAGGTTTCAAAAGATGCTACCTCCTTAAAGAAACCCAATAACCCTGTTCAGAATAGAGAAACCCTGCAATTTTCATTTATGTGATCTTGGGTCACATGAGTAATATACTGAAGTGGCTTATGTGTTTGCTGCTGGTGTCTTGTGTTACAGGCAGTAATGAATGAATTGGCCAAGCTCTGAGGAAGTCTTTCTAGAGTGTGTAGTGAGGTTCACAACAATTGTAGTGAGGTTCCTCAATTTGCTGCTTAGTTGTCTAAAATTGTAAAGTCTAAAAGGAAACCAATTTTTTTTGTACTTAATAATATTTTTTTGGGATGTGGACAATCCCATGATCTCTAACAATTAAATGGAAAGGTACTGGAGGTGTCAGACAGCAGTAGGTGAATTTGCCTCCTGAATTTCTGTTGAATCAAAGTGTGTTCTTCTCACCTTCAATCATCATCCATGAGTTTTAACTTTCTTCAAATTTGCTCACTACCCTTCACTGTTTCCCTCTGATTTTTGCAGCAAATTTTCCACTTATAATGTTGATTGTTGCAAACTTCTGGTGTTCAAATGGGACCATGCAGTTGGGCTGAATGCACCTTCATAAGGAATGCAAATCAAGTGTTCTTAAATGGATAGAATGCACAGTCACTGACCCAACCAATCTTGACCTTGTTGATGAGCTTTGTCACCACAAGAATGTAATTATTATACTTCAGATCTGTTTGCACCAATACCTCAAGCTGAGCTCATGCTGCTCACGTCTTGCAAATAAAATTTTCAGATAACCTCAATTCAAAGCCTCTTCAACAAGCATGGGAAGAAGGTGGAACTGGACCCATATTTCAACAAAACACCCTCTATCTCTTCTTTATTATTGTCTTTATGTATAATCCAAGATGCAGCAATGAATCAATTTGTGCTTTTGAAATTCTTCCGGTCCTTCCAGGTGGCAATCTTTCCTAAGGGAGATTTCGCCTACACAAAAAGGAATGCAGTTTTAAGATCACTTGATGGATTCCCTGATTGATTCCCTAAGAGGACAATGCTCCATTTGGCTCTTTGTTGTTGCTCCTGTGCTTGAGCTTCCATGATACACCACCCTATCTGGTGTCATACCATTATGATCTTTGTGCAAGAATGCTTTGTTGACGGATTCCTCAACAAGTTGCATCATCATCATCCCCATGTAACACCTTAAAAAAAGGCATTGTTCTCCATCTTATTGTGTAGTTGGGGTTCTTGCCACTGGAAACAACTCAAGTGTCTCTGAAGTTATCAAAAATTCCTTTGCTACCAGAATACTCTTCCAAATCAGTGAGCTTTTGAAGTTGGTCTTACAAAAGCTCACTACAATTGGAAAGATTCAACCTCTGAAGGTTGGTGAAGAAGAGACCAAGAGAAAGTGGTAGACATTAATGCCCCTTGCAATCAAAGAAATGCAGTTCTCGCAACTTGGACATGGCACTTGAGGACATTGAGTGAACTTGCAAGACTAGTGCAGCTTCAAGGCTTCAAGAGATGGAAAGGCACTCGCATGTGTGAAAGGATTGTGGAAGACTTATGATATAATCACATCTGCACACAATGAAATGTGATAGCATAGGCAGAACTTTCATGGAAGGAGGAAGACAAGTGACATTGTGACATTCAACATTTCCATATTGGCCAACTTGTGTTTAATCTTTCATGGCTCTTTCTCCTCCCCCTACCCATTTCACACTACATGGTGAACATGATTCACAAGTACCAACCTATTTGTTTGTGGCATAACCCACAATAGGCATCCAATTAACCATTCTCTTGTTCTTCAAACTGAACCATCAAACTAATGCAGTTTGGAGTGAGAACTGCACTAAGCACCAAAAAACTTCAAGGGTACATAGACATTGAAACAAAGACTATGAAGCTTTCAAGATTTTTGACATGGTACTCAGCAACACCAAATCATTTTAATATGTCCATATATGTCACCCAACCAACCACTTGAAGGATGTCAAATTCAACTATTTAAACATATGAGTTCTTTCCCATTGGAGAGGTCACATTGTTTCAAAGAGGGCTAGGAGTAGCATGTTGGCATCATGAGAATAACGTGGGTAGCCCAAGGCAAGTGCCAACCTGGCAAAAAACTGAACCACAATTGTAATTCTCACAACTCAATGACTCTGGACCCAAAAAGACTCATACATTGCACCAGGCCAGGAATCATGCACAGAATTTCATTAGTATTGGAAGGCTTTTTTGGAAGGTGATGAAAGAATGCCCTTTTTTCTCTAGGGGAGGTTCATTTCATGATTGCCAAAATCAGGTGAGACCATTCTGATATATATGACATTCTTCTTCACCTATGAGGAAATGACTGTACTCTAGCCCCCTATTCACATTCCTTTGCACTGCATTTCAGCAGGCCATCTGATGGTGATTGGTGACAAACTGCTGAAGAGCTCACTCCATGTTTCTGGACGTGCAATTATTTTACAAGTGAAAGAGGGATTCTGTATGATGACCATATGTGTATCAAAAACATGCCTAACAAGTGATTGGACATTACATCCAAATCTTAGCTTGACAAGCAGACTTAGTTAAAGGAGGGGAAAATTGTGTGGCAAAATCCTCAAATGAGAAACTCTAGTGCTACATCTTTCAACAGCTTTCAAAAGACAGGAAACTGTATCTCCTGAAAATCGCCCATGTCACCCAATGAACATTTACTCATCAAGGATCCCAAAAAGATCATCGTTATGGTGCAGTGAAAACCTGCAGAAAAATCCAAAACGAGAATGAGCTCATATGTTCACAAGATGAAGCAAGCCAATCACACCTTGCTAGCTCAATTAGCATGCTCAAACATATGTCTACATTGCAGCATGACTACCATCTTTTGTACAAGTCCCCCGTCTAATAAGGAGTTCTGCATGGGACACTGGTGCACTCCCCAAATCACATCATGGGAACCAATGAAATGTTGGGTCAGGTTTTATATACATATAAAGCTGCACAGCTATGCATTACAGTAAGAATCCGTAGAAAAAAAAGAGTTAAGGAACAGGTTTGACTCACTCTTTGTCAGCAAGAACAATCTGAGTTCCACCAAACTCTGGAAGAAGGACCTTGTCTCCTTCCTTCACACTCACAGGGATAAGGCCCCCATTCTTTTGATATTTCTGAGTTCCAAAAGAGTCTGTAGTGAACACTATCATGATTGTAGCAATGGAATGATAGTCCTAGCAAATGGCATTGCTCTACTTGATCATATCTCATGACATGATCAAGAAGATGAACAAGGACGGAATGAATGGTTAGAGGACTACACCTGGAGCTAGTCTCATTAGAATACTAGAACTTGATGATTCACCATTGGTTCTCTTGTTGGATCCAGGTGCACAACTTGATCTATTTCTCAATGCCAACTTTCTCTTCAACAATTGTGTATGACCCTACTTGCATGTTTGCTTTCCAGCAGGTATACTAAGAGTAATCATAATTAAGTACAAGTCAAACTTTGATTTTCCATACCAATGTCTGATATAACTTATCTTCTCTTAATCATTTAGTTTTTTTGTGCCGCCTAAACATGAGAAGTTTTAGAAGTACAATATGCAAGAGACTACTTACATAGATCTTTTAAATAGAAGAATCACAAGTTGTCAATACTACTTTTTGATGGAATACTCAATTCTTATGACAGTTTCAACAATCGCACTATGGGCCAACTTATCACAGTATAACAAAAAGGATTCACAAGAATCTATGATACATGAAAATAGCTTTCTACTCCAAAGTTCTCTGCACATAACACACAACAAAGTACAGACATGACCCCTTCTATGGAATTGCTCATTACTAGCTGGTAAAGACACTAACTACTGGTAGAAAGTGGGAAAATTAATGTATCAAGGCAAGTTCTAAATGCAATCACTGGTCTCACACCACACAGGAGATGAATCATCAGCCCTTGAACTAGAGCCAACAAAGTCAATGCAAAATTCATGACATTCATAGGTACAATAATGATATGGCCAGACTTTACAAAACTGAATGTGCCATTCTAGAAAAGAAATGTACATCCCAAAACGCGGAGAGGAGCTGGCATGTACATCTTGTGTGCACTTTTACCTTTTTGGGTGCTCCAGCAACAACAACCGTGCAGACTGTTGATTGGCTTACAAAATGCTATTTTATCTCTCGCATGATGTCAAAATGCCTGAAATTGTTTGTCTGGAAGAAGGTATAATTCTTCAGTTTTTTCACCCTTGTGTCACCTCCGACATTTAGGTCTTTTAGCAAAAGGGGGTATCACGCCCATCACAGTGACTAGTTAATCTAAAGTTTCTTTCTACCAGCAAGAATACGTGAAATTTGCAGTCCTCTGCTGAATGCCTGGTTGAAAAGCAGTCGTGTCTGGAACTCAGAAACAAATGGAAACCATGACAGCACTGCAATAGGTGTGAATAATAGAAGCCCCATTGTGAACTCATATCCTCGTGCCAATGATTTCACCGACTCCCAAAACCCAATCCTGACCACAATTGGCTTGCATGCTTGGGCTATCTGCAACAATGATACATATTTACAGTGTCTGAAGTTTCAGCCATTTAGCAACACATAATTCTAGCATCAGTTCACATTGCACTTATGGACAATGGTTTCCAGATCTCAAGAGTCTGATGACTCAGGCTGATACACCCACATGAGGTTCTTTCACTCAGATGAGTTGTACTCTATATGCCATTGTGCAAATCTCAAGTTCATGATTTGATTGAATGGGTTTGAAGAAGACAAACCTGCAGAAGTGCCCACCCTGTGGGAATGAATGCCAAAATACTTGCAAAAAAATCGCCAACAGTGAATGACTTAAAATGGAGGACTGCAAGCACTGATACTGAGCCAATGAAAAGCATGGCTTTCAGCAGTCTAAACATGAGCTGGAAATCCGCACTGAACTTGTCCCTTCCCATTGAAACTATCTGCACTCCAACCAGACAAAATTCCACTTCAGGAGTTGACAACACTTTCACTCTACCAGCCATGGGTATCAAAGCAAAGATGCATGAATACTCTGGACAAAACGAGAAAAGCACAAACACCCATCATCAAATCAAAATTTCAGCATTTTACCCTTGGATATCATACACATGTTTGGACACAGAAGACACAAGGAAGAGAAGAAAGGAAAAATAACAAAGGAAGGACATGAAGACCTTTAGTATTGCAAGAACTGCCACGATGACAAGCCATGAGAGCCCGTATACCTGACAAGGTCAAAAACAATAGTGGTGATCAGTCCACTACACCAGATATGCAAACACATGGAAATTCGAAACAGGACTCTGTTGTGCTTATTCAGACAGAACAATTCCAACACTCAATGCTGGTCAACACTCTAAAGATTAAACAGGAAAGCACCTACAGGCTACATATCTAAGACCATTGAAATGCAACAATGGGTATGTGTATAGGGGGCTCGAACATACGCTGATGGTGAGATTTTTTGACACTTCAGCTATGTGCAAGTGGTAGACAATCCCATATTGAAAGAGGAAAAATCTCAACGACAGTAAGCACTCAATAATACGACCACGAATTCCTGTATACTTAAGGTGCTCCTGTTCCTCATCCCACCATGATTCCCAACTTTTGTTGCCCTCAACTCCAATCCCTCCCCTGCCAGATACAGTAGAAAAAAGTACAAAATGTCAGGAACCAACGAAAGAATGCAAGACAGAACAGAGGGTCTCATACACATGGGTCACCATCACATAACTGGAGTCTGACATATTGCCCAATCCAGGAATTCAACCTTGTTTGAAACATACTTCATGTTGGTTTTCTGAGCAGCTCTTCCTCTACTGAATAAGTTGGAACAGTATATACCTGTTGTTGATCCACTTGTTCCAGTCATCCCAGTCCTCCACAATCTTCTGCCATTCAAAACCTGATGGGTTGAATAAAAAGGGAGCAAAAAGCCAAGTTGCAACCAGAAACCACATTGAGAATGTGATAAGGGTGTAGGTTATAGCTCCACTTGTGGATTTTGAGACATAGATCGTGTACACAATCAGTAACAACAGCAGCTCAATTGCTTTTGTGAAGTGGGAACGTGAGTATAGCCGGTAGTTCTCAGCAAATCTCTCATGCCGCACAACAAAACCCCGACCTGTAGCTCTGTATTTGGCACCTCCATGCAGAATAGTACGACCAAAGTAGTGGGTTTTTGTTCCTAACGAAAAGGTAAAGAACACAGACGCAAGCTGCAGCTGCATTGTCAAGAAATCCGTCAGGGCTGTGCGGAAGCCCCTTTCAAGCCCAATCTCCATCACCATGGGAAGGGACATGAGCAGCCCCAATTGCACCAATGCTTGTGAACCCAAGGCTGCAGTGAGAGCTTTGTTATTTGCTGAATGGACCAGAGAGTTGTCTACACCACTGAGTGAAAGGTAGACACGCCCATACAAAAATACATACACCGTGAGCACAACAATCTGGATCACCCAACACACCAAAACATTAGATAACCCTAGTAATGAAAGCAATAATCACAAGTACAATCTAGATCACCCAATTCACCAAAACATTACAAGACCATAGTACTGAAAGCTATCATCATGAGCACATTCCACCTGCAACATTTAGGCTTATGGTGCATCATTTTAACTTGTGTATAAAGTACATGCCACAGTGCAACAGTGTGCTCACCATAGTGCTGAAGTAATATCCTACTGTAGTAAAATATGCCGACAACATTCGGAAGAAGTCGAAACGGTGGCCAAGTCGATACATGTCTCTACTGAGAGACTGCTCACCATTACCATTTGCAATCTTTGCCTCAAAAAGTGAGATTTGGTTCAGTCCCACATCACGCCCCTTCCCAACTTGAATATATTCATGATGGGTCACATTTCCCCGCCTTAAGATTGAGTTGAAACCTGTTTCAGAGTTTAGCCAACAGACCTTCAAAGTGTCAATATAACTGTGTGCACAGATCACTGTACACCAAGAGTTAAGCTTTCCTCTACTGCATCCTCTACACCAGGAAAAGATGTGCAATCAAAACCGTAACCTGCGTGCTGCAAAACAAGAACTCTCAGAGTTCAGATCAGAGTGAAGGAGAGGCTAACCTGCAAAGATGTCCTCGCTTAAGTTGATGACCCGAGAGGCCTTGCTCATTCCTCCTCTCGTGATGTGGAAGAGTCTATCAAACACATCTGGGTGACCATAATGGAACCGTACCCTGTATGCACATACCCACAATTTATGAGTCCACTGTTCCTGTTGAATACATTGATGCAATTCCATGAGCAGAATCAATATGATCTTCTACTAATTGTAAAACTGATTCTTCTCTAGAGCAGGAAGTTAGGTGGCAAATGTTGAAAAGAAAAAAATGGATGTTGGAGGAATGGATTTATGTCTCCACAAGAAGGCACTCACTTTAGGGGACTGGCAAGCACACGCTGTCCAATAGTCACAAAGCTTGTCTCTTGATTGGACATGAACCATGCAAGAGATGACACACTGCAACCCATACTCACAACATATTAGAGTTTTCTGAGCAAAATACAAGAGAACCTATTACCAAAAGGAAGGAGCCCGAAACAGTAAGAGAAGACTTACATCAAAATTTCTTTGTTCTTCTAACAGGACTTGTCTCACTCACCAGTACTGAAGTGAATAATATATTCTTAAAATCAGGTACAAGAATCAGGTACTTAGCAACACAGTTACACTTAACAACAGACATCACCAGTGGTTCTCAAACCCTGCAAATGTAAGATTTTACAAGTCTGATCACCTGCCAGTGAAGATATGCTCTCGCACACCAAGAATGGTGGGTGGGCGTACTCCATGAGGCTCATGGAACTCTTCAAGCAAGTTCCGCATCTTGAAAGCCTCTTCCAAGTAATTATCCTGCCCCATCCCAAAATGGCAGAAAAAAGGTGGGTGCATGTTGTCTTTCTTGTGTCCCCATGCCACTTTCTTCACAAGAGAAGGAAAACAAAAGAATAGAGCAGAAATAAACCTACTAGAGCTAGTGAACTTTACCTGATTCATGTCAATAGCCTGAAGGCCTTCACCACGAGTAAAAATGATTGCATGGTTTTGGTTCTCTGGCTTGCCTTCCCCAAGTCTGACAGGGCCTGGTAACCTGATGCGATAGATTTCCTGATCAAGATTATTCACAGCCTTCACCAAGACCGAGTAGTAAACCTTTTGGGTCTTGTCCTTGAGTCGCTCTTCCACTTCATCAATATACGCCACTCGAAGTGATGGGTTCCTGCACAGCACAAGCAAAACACCAGAAAACATGGTACAGCACTTTATGAGAATTGTTTGGCAGATGGGTTGCTGCCACCATGAGGCCCCCCTTGTCCATAACATGTTCTTTTTGCCCTGTATCCACCAAGAGATTTTGATGGCAATTCATTCACCAACCCAGCACACAGAAAGAATGGAAATAATTTGACATTCATTCAATGATCAACAGTTGGGTCCAGGGCATATGTACTGGAGCATGAGATTCAAGATCTCTGTGGCATTATGATGACTTTGTCGTTTTTGTTCACCATAGTTTTGACAAGCAGCAACATAAGTGAACTTCATATCGGCAATCGCTTGTAACTGTGACCACGTGGATCGCTGACTCCTTTTCTGTTCATCAGGAGTTTTTGTGATCACTTTGTACCCATTTACAAGCTCTGAAAGCACAGGAAGGCACAGGTCTCAGATGAGAAGAATACATTTTGCAACAGAATGTCAGCATTTACTCTATTACAATGCACGCGAGTGTCACAACCAACACAATCTACTTCACATGGGGACAGTTTGTGCTCTGCTGAAAGTACCATCTTCTGTTGCCATGTCCAGAAAGGCCTGAAGCTCCAATGCTCTTCGGTAGTACATCATACCCCTCACTGCCACATCAAGAAAAGCACATGAGTTGAAAGACATTGCCACTAAAACTATGAACTTTGGGTCCAGGCAAATGCATGAAATCAAATACAGAGCACCTGAAATGCTGAAAAAATAAAACATGCAAAGCTAAAAAGGTGCTGATACCTGTGCGTGAGAGTGTTTGGCCACGAAATGATGCCCAGACTCTGAGTTGGTCCTCTTTCTCCACATTACCAAAAATTTCAGTCTCAGGATCTGCACTAGTAATGTTAACTCGCTCCAAAAAGTTGCTCCATTCATCTGCAAATATTCAAAATTTCAAGATGTTCAGAGTTGTAAGTTATGCTCAAAACCCAGCATTATCCTTCCATCATCGTAGTCCACAAGTGCACCTAAACACAACCACTGAGAGAGAGACTTTTGAAGGTAACCAATCAGATGGGCTCAAATCATCTGCTGTTAAGAGGGATTGCACAGAGAGCACCCTCTTTATACAGACCTGGGTAGATTTTCTGAAGGTAGAACAAGACAGAAATGCCATCCTCATTCTCGGTCATCAGATCGTCTCTCGAATACACCACATCCTCCTTGTAGTATGGAGTCAGGACACTGCACAAACCCAACATTGAGATGCCATAAAAAGCATTCCAAACAATAAGGAACACATGGAAGAAAACCATAGCAGGACTTCGGTGTCAGTGATGATCATAGTGGCAGTGCACCTGAAAGAGAGCATGTTTCGCACTCGAGGAGCACGTGGCATGTCCATGAACAATGAATTCGTAAAGAAGGCAATACGGCGACGAGCCTCAAGATTTTCAGGCACGTCCATGGCGGACTCTCGTTCAGTCAACAAAAGATGAAGCCTCTTAATCTGCAGCATTCCGTGGAAAACAAAATCTCACAGTCAGCAGTTACTACTGATGATTTGAATGGTATATACAACATCACAAAATGACATCATATCCAAAGGGATCACCCAAACTCCATACTTGCTCAATCCAGGCCTCTCTGCGTGGTGGCGGAAACAGAACTGCGGGTCTCTCTCCCTTGGCTGAAAACAGCTCCTCCTTTTCTTGTTCTCGGGCGAGTGCACCATGACTTGATTCCCATGTATCCCTATCAAACACAAAAACCAACTACAATCCATCACAAGCTGCTCATTGCAAATACCAAAACCTCACACACATGTTGCTCTGTTGTGGGGAGCATCACAGTGCCTGCAATAACAGAGCTCACATATTACCTCATGGATTCAGTCATCATATCTCGGGTCACCACCTCATACATATCTTGGAGTTTCAAGACTGCAAGGTCACGTGCAGCTTCAACTCCCTCTTCATCTGTCTTTTCCTGTCAAATTGCACAACACTCCACACTTGAGGGGAAAATGATATTGCAAGCTTGAATCCCATGTCAACCATTGGGTCGCATTGAAATCTTCCCAATGCAAGCATTCTGCAGAAATGACAGATCTTACTGTTGTAATACACAAACTCACATAACCAGCACAGAAACAATAAGCTTTCCCAACAAAAGCTTTCCCAGAATCTGTAGAAAGAAGCATACCAGGAGTTCCAAGAGTTCAATAAACTTGACACTCAAAACAGGAAGCTCCTTCAATCTGAAGTTGTCAAGGAGTGTCTCCTTCTCAATATTCATCTCCACCTCATTCAGGAGGCCTTCAATAACTCTGAATTGGGTGGTTGATTCACAACACACAAGTCATCTGGGTATTAAGACAAGTTACATAACACTAACAATGTCCTAAATCGAAGTCCAAAACCTCGAAGTACCCACATATCCTTGGGTCAAATACTGCAGATCTTAAGGGAAACTCAATCAGATCTACTAGAAACCACCATGAAAATTTCCTCCACCGATTGAAAGATTCTCAAAAATGGGTGCATCATCTCTGTGCATGGTGCGTGTGATCCATGAGCAACAAATACACAACTACTCTCCCATCTTGTGTCAGGAATACCTTTTCTCCACTTCACCAACAATAAGCACCTTGAGTACCCGTTTGAATGATTCATAACACTCAATTACAGCTGACTTCATGTATTCGTCAGTCCTTATCTTCCGCAGCAGATCGGCAGCTCTACCTGTTTCTGCTGCTTGCCTTGCCATCTGCAATGCGATTGGCACCTGCTTCATCATCACCCACCTGTTTCATTAGGAAAGAAAAAAAGAGAAGGATGATGACCTCTAATGCATCATCAGTGTTGATTGTTCCAAAAAAAGACACATCCAAAAAAAATTACCACTTTGTATACACACATTATTTCAACTAGAAATTGATTATATTGAGTCTCAGAACAGCCTTTTACCTTGCTGGCAAGCAAAAAAGGGGGCCACTGAACAAGATTGAGATGAGGGTCTGAAGAATATGGAACCAGCATCAAATCCCTTTCCCTGTTCAATGTGTGCTCCAGAGTAAGTGACTGAACATTAGGCCTTGAGAAGCAGTTTCCAAAATACAGAATTATTATTAAAGATAGCATACTGGGCAAACCCACAAACTCAAGTTTCTGCACATTTTTTTGCATGTCAGCTGTATAGGTAGTGAAGAGATTTCATGATCCTCTTACTTGTCACTAATGAGATCCTCCTCTCTGAAGCTGCAAATTACTTCATTCCACAGCTGAGAAAATCTGGCAGCTTTGAGCTTTTCTTGTTGTGGCAAAATCTACAGAACCCAAAACCCACAACAGGGAAAAATATCACCAATCACAAACAAAGCAAGATAATCATCAATCACAAGATAGCTAGCTTTGAAGGTTTCAGAAGCTTTCCAAACCTTCTTAAAGTTACGACGAAAAGAAAATCGATGTCGGCGTTTTGTTCCATCTGCTGGCACAAGATTTGCATTAAAAGCACCTGGTAATGAGCTGAAGCGAGACCGCAGCATACCCAATGTTCGGATCTGGACACACACATAAGCAATCAACATCAGCCTCACCTTACAAACAGGGGCTATACAGCATAAGACACAACACTGAGATATGACTTGCACACTAATAAACTATTAAAAACCCACATTTCATGCTCCGAGGCCAATTCAGCAATGAAACTGGCATCATTTTCCAGCAGTTCTAGCATTGAGGATCTACCTCCCCAAGTCGACGGAATGATCCTGAGATACCACCATAAATTGTTGAGTAAACTGCATACCAGATCTGAGAGTCCATGAAGTAGACCTGCAGAGATCTGACACATGTCAGAAGCAGACCTGACATGCAAGACTTTTCAGAGACAGCTGATGCATTTCTGGGATGACAGAATGCCAAAGACACAAAAGGAGGGCAATAAAGCTGGAATCAATGTACCAGAACAACAGGTGCCCAAAGAGAGATCAAAGCTCCAGGATTGTTCTTTGCTACAGAAACACAAGCAAAAACATCCCACAAAAGTCAAGCAAAGTCAGCTCTCGAAACTCCACAAAGAAACTTTGAAGTTAACCATTGTGACAAGTTCTGGTCAAACAAAAACAAGTGTTCCAAGAGTGGGTGCGATGATAACCATGTGAGTCTTACTCACAAGGTATCATTCCATCACTGTCATCATGGATGGCAGTGACTAGCTGCAATTACTCCCAACTGATGTCATCAGACCCCAGAAGTGGTTGTAGTAGAAAATTCCATTGAAGACAGACTCAGAACAATCACACCAAGTTTCTACCATTTGGCATGCAAGAACCATACCATGTGGGAAGAACTCATGCCATGTATATGTGACTGATGATTGCTGCATGATTTTCTTTGTCGGTCCCACCAGGGGTTCAATCTGTGTAATGGACACTAGTTTCAGCAGCTGGGTAAAACTTCTGCTTCGCATAAATACTCCAGGCAAAAAAAGAGAATCACAGGAGATCTCACTTGGTGAACAGAATCAAAAGCATATGAAAGTAGGGACTGAGTTCCAAAGTTCTGTTAAGTGTGTTTCCACCCAGAAGCAGCAAAAAGGTATATTCCAGATGGTCCAACAGGGAACAGAACAGAAAACTATTGAGGCACTACACAACAACAGCAGGATCTTCAAACACCAAGGTGGCCTCAGCAGATGATGCCATCAAACTCCTATCAGTCAATGAAACACACTTGCTGGGATTCTAGAATTGTCAATTGTGTAAGAAAAATGAGACCTGAATAAAGTAACTGAATGCAAACTTGCTTGCAAGTAGCAACACCCAGAAAAATGTGTACCTGCAAATTGTGCAGATTACATTAGCTGAATTCCAGAATGGCAATTGCCAAAGCAGAGCACAATAGTCTTGGAACATGCATTCATAAGTTGGAAGTCCTAGAGTTAAGGCCACAAGGTGCTCACCCAAAAAGTGCAAACTGACTTTCATGCATTCCTCGGCCAATGTAGAGACGGGGCTGTGAATTGGACATAACGATAGCCAACGGTCATTGTGGGCACAAGGAGTTGGAACTGTAACTCTAAAAAACCCGCAAAATTATAGTTGGGTATTCCTCACTCAGTCCAAAATAGGAAATGGCTAAGAGACCATTTGCATGTATCAGAGGCACATGTCCTACAAAGGCCAAACAAACTAAAAGGCACAGAAGAACAGACCTGTGACCACCAAAGTAAGAACCGCACAATTCTCCAGTTTGAACTCTCAATCCAGCGTCTCAGCATGGGGAACAGGAAGAAGAAACCACCAATCACATTGGGCACTAAGTACAGAACCACTGCCGCGACATACAGGTATGAATTCTCCCAACCTTTCCCAAGCCAATTCTGGATGTCTTTGATCAGACCTTGAGGGTGGCTCCAGGTGTGAACGTAACAGACAGTCAGAACAATCAGCCATGCAGCTGATGTCAAAAGTTTCAGAAATAGTCGCAATACACCAAGGAATTTCAGACTGTGGTATGCATGGTAGCCCATCACAATGTCCAGGACCGCTGTTTCAAATCCCCACCAAAGCACAAAATGTCAGATACTTTGCACAGGGTCATACAAAGGTTGTCTGCAAGACTCCCTACATCAGAACGTGTTGTGATAGTGCAGTAGACAAGAACTTGCCTTGGATGAGCCGGAGAATAGAAGCAGTAATAAAAATACTCAACACCCGCTTGACCACAACACCATCCTTAAATGCATTTGGCAGATCACGACCCACATTCCAGGCAAGAACTATACAAGCCTGCACAAAAGCATGCAAAACAGTGAGTGGACTGGAAAATGTCACACTGCAAGTGGACATTTGGACAACAGCTTCAAATGATGGCATTTCATGAAAGTTCATGCTCTATTGCCAGCTATAACTCATGCTTCTGAAGGAAAACAGCAGGTCACAGTGCAGCTTCTTGGGACCTAACAAGTGACTACCAATGTGAGTGTAACATCAATCTGGAGATGGTCTATACTAAGCAAGTCTATCCTATCCAACAGGAACACCTGATACCTGCAAGCCCAGGATGTAAAATGCCCACATGCGATCGAAGCTTCGAAAGATGTGCCAGAATGTCCGAACCTCCACAAAAAAGGTCTTACCAGTTGGATTCCATACTTTCCTCTCCATAAGCTTCTGCATTAGACAAACCCAAAACCCATCATCCATATGGTTAAAAACACCCTCAAATATGTCACATAAGCTTTGCCATATCTATTCTGCTGTGGAGTAGAAACAAAAAGCCAAATACACTGGAAAAACAGGGGGATGCACACCGCAGATACAGCAAGTTTCGGGCCAGCAACATCAGGTGGCTTGAAGAAGTCACCATCCTCACGCATTGGCCAGCCCAATTGAAAGCAATCAACCTTCCTGCAATCTCCAAATGTAACCCTTGTAAGATCCCATCTCCTTCCATCCCTTTGCAATTTCTAGGTGCATAATGCCCTTCACTCAAAGACCTTTCCAGGGTATATATATCAAAAGAAGGAACCAGATTCGTACCAGAAATACTCATTCAGATCATCGTAGTTACGCCAGACTGAATGTGGTGCAGTGCCATTTCTGTTTTTCTTAGTCTCCTGGAATCCAATTGGACACACATAAAGATATTGAAAGAGATGGGCACCCACCACAGATAGAGCACAAACTCAAGGACTTTGCAAAATCAGAGAATGGAGACCAGATATAGCCTCAGGTGTGCAGAGATGACACCAGTTTGGGTGGGCACCTGTGATATAACATTGTAGATTGGAGTCACAACTTTCCTAAGAAAAATTTCCTCCTCCCCACCATATGCAGGCTTCATGTTGTCACCTGTCACCATGCTTACATTTCCTGCCAGCATTCCATGTAACTCTGATGCCATCTGCAACGTCACTCTTTAGATAGTCAGCAGGTGACCATAATGGAAGCACCCACATATCTACGAATAACTTATCAAGGAATTCAGTCCTTTTCATGCACACCCAACAGTCGTACAGTTGGGGTGAAGTGGAGAAAAGAAGCAATTGAGCAAAAAAACAGGGACACTGAACAACTACTCACATGGTGATAAATGTAGCACAGGCATTCAGGCATGAAACGCAGGTTTGCAGCCTCTCCCCAGATGAGAAGATAAAGCCCCATGTACAATACTTTACGTTGCCGAATCTCCTGATGTATTTGCGGAAGCCTGCAAACATCCATCCCATGTGAATCTTGGATTCCCCCACACAAACACAACCATTTCCCAGGACAACTTTCTACTTGGGGAGTTCCCAACGGGGGGGCAAAAATTCAAAAGCTAAAAACAAAGACCCATCTGTAAAGTTGACACTTTGTACCATAGACTGTGCTTCCGGCCCAGAAACTTGCACCAACTTTTGTAATTCTTGAAAAGCTTGTTCATCACCGCATTAAGAGCCCGATCATCAAGCTGGAGGAGAGAAACAAGAGTTTAATCAAAGGACCAAATTGGACTGCAAGTCATGCCTGCTCGTTCAAGATTGGTAAACAGCAAGAACCCCCAAGAAAAGTCTCCTGGTCTCACCAACTCATCACAAATACATACAACAACAAGGAGCAAAAGAGAGATAATCAACAGGTCAAGCATCCTGAAGCTAAAGGCAATTAAGTAAATCAAAGACACCACACCTTGTGCATAGGTTCTGGTCTCGGTAGTAGTCGGATGTGCACATTTGCAAGCATCAAAATCAAGTGCTCTCGCTGATTTGCAACATTATCTTTCTACAAAATACACAGACAGACCATCAATCAGGCTTGTTGATCAAAAATGGAACTTCATTTCTGAATCAGACTGAGAAACCTTGCCGCATTGTTTGTGTCCATGATGGGACAACATCTAGCAATACCCATGGCTCAAGCAAAATCCTTAGCAGCTGTGTTCCAATTCTAGTGCTGCTCGCAGGTTAGACTGAGCTTCATTTGTCAGGGATGCAAATCAGAACCTGAAATCCGAACATATCCTGAAGCCAATCAAGGCAATCCACATCCCCTGGCTTGTGACGAGATTCTGCTGTTGATGGCCAAGGTAGGCCCCGAACATTCCGGAGTGACTCTACACCAGCCCTTATCTGCCCACATAGAGCCAATTTCAACATTAGCACAAAACCAACATTCTTACATTAGCCATCATTCTCCACTGCAACAACATTCACACCACTCAGTACTGAACTGGATGTTCACATATCTCCATCTCTCTATCTGATTCTTTGGGGGAAAAACCTCACCTCATCAAGCTGCATAATGGCCTGGGAGGCACCAGCAGCATCCAGTGGCAGGACATTGTATGGAACATAGCGTTCCTTCTTTTCATCCACGTCTGCTGCTGCTGCAATGATCTACGGACATCCCAGATTGAAACACTTAGGCCTGCCCAAGTGCACAAGCATCATCTGCCACAATGGCATGCATGTGGCACACATACACAGATAGAGATACAGCTTCCAATTCCCACAGAAGCTGAGTTGCTATGCAAAATGAATGGGGTAAGTGGATGCAAATCTACAAGAAAATGTGGTGTCAAATCTCATCATCCAGAACACATGAACCCTTTGAAGAAGACACACGTGTCTAATGTATCCCTGTTTTGAAACTCACTTCAGGGGGAGGTTCCTCAGTCTTGTCTCGGTTTACAGCTTTCAAAACATCAAAAAGCACAGCTGCAGTCTGGTAAGCCTTGGCCAATGCAGCTCTGTAGAAAAAAAAAAAAACAACAACAACAACAAAATACCAACAGTAAAGTCCATCAGAGTGTGTGTCTTCCACTACATATCAACATGTGTGTGTTCTCAAGACTTTTTCTTCCATCATCATAACTACCCATTAGCCAGCTCCTCCTGTAAACGTTTCTAAGCCAAAGGCAGGAATACGAACCGGTCAGAGTGTTCAGCTCCATCAAGGGCCTTCACATAGTTGTTGTAGTATTGTTGATAGTAACTCTGTATCTCCCGGGCATCACTTCGCCTGTGTCGTGCTGCCAATGTGGGTTCATTGTCCTATCATTTTGCCCACCAGAACAAAGATTACCAAATCATACAGACTAAGAGGAACGGAGAAGTTTGTGTCAAACACAAAACAAACACAGGACACATTGCCAGGCCTTACCCTCAGTTTCCTTTTTTTTCATACATCAAAGGTAAAGACTTGAGGTTCTGATCTCACAATTGAATACTGAATCAGTCCAGATTCACAAAGGAAAAATACTGAAAGCTCAAGCAGCAGCAATGGTGATGATGTACCTTTTCAAGACGCTGCAGAAGCGAGGTCTTGAACTGACGGACACCTCTTCCACTTGATGTTGGATCAATTCGATGTGCTTTCTCAAAAGCATGGTACCGACCTGTTATTCAATCCACCACAAATGATGATTCAGTTCAAATCAAATCAATAAGCATGAAGACAAGAACCCATTTAATCAATCAAGGTTTTTTGTGAAGAAATTGACTGGAGGAATGGAATTCTCAACATGTTGCCCCCCTAACTTGTTTTAGCACAAAGAAAAGGCTGCATGATTTGAGAAGAGCAGAGATTCACGTACAAAGGTATGCAACACGAGGACGATCTGCTTCAACCTCATTTGCAACTCGCAATATCGGGGCAATGGACGAAAGTGATGAAGGAACAACCTCACTGTCAAAAGTGTCTGTGAAACCAGTTGTGTTGGTCCGTGGCAGGGGTCGCCTTACCCGGGGAGAGCTAATTCCATCCGGGCCTCCAGAAGCTGCCATTCTGCAATTCTACTCCCCACAGTTGTGCATCAATCTGGTCCTTGTTAAGAGAGAAGAATTCAGCAGCTCCTGCAAGCAAAAAACCCTTGGTTTCAGTCAGTCATACGAGCAGACTCAACTGCAAGCAAAGGACCATTCTTCCCCTGATTGATTTTCTAGTTGTACTCTCTTTCAAATGCTGGCAATCTGCTGCTTTCTGGCATACATTGCAGCTTGGAAGGCAAACCCAACCCTAAATATGTGTGCTCTGAGTATCTGCTATTAGGTAACCCCCCGCGCCTTTTTTTCCCCTTTAGGAGACAAAGGTGGCTCAGCAATCACCCATCAAAGCAAATCATCAAACAGCACTGGACAGACTCTCAAAGCTTGCTTGCAGCATGGGAAATACTCCTGGAGTGCACTTCAAATCTATTTCAGAGAAACTGAAGTGGCTTCACATTGACCCATGTACCCAAATTTATTCCCATTGCCAAAACACATCACAAAACCAACAGAGTAACAGAAACGAAACAAAAACCTCAAAAAAATCCATGAAAGAGGTCAAGAGAACAAAGGCCCTGGAGAATAAGAAGACTGCTGGATTTTACCTATTGGAAGGGCTGGCGATGGGAGAGGAAGAGGAGTAGGAGGAGGAGATGGTTACTCTCTCTCTCTCTCAGAGAATCTCAGAGGGTACCAGACATCCAGAGCCATGATAGCTCCAGACTCTCAAAGGCAAAAAAGGACAGGCATCAAAATCTAAAGGCATCTTGATCAGCTGAGGGAAGGCAAAAAGAAAAAAGAAAAAACACAAACCTGAACTTACCTACAATCTCATCACCACAAAACAACACCCAAAAGGCAGATGATGATTCACTAACAATGAAGCAAAGAAAAAACCAGCAAACAACACACACCCAAAACACACACAAACACACGCTCTCTCTCTCTCTCTCATACACTCACACCCATAAACGCCGCTTGTGAATGAGTCGCATTCTAATCCTACCCATCAAAGCACGAAGAAGAAGAAGAAGAAAAAAAAAAAGAGGAAAAGACTGATCTCAAACAAGCTTAAAGAGAGAGAGAGAGAGATTCGCAACACACCTACTACGTTACACAGTTAAACTCCGCCTTTGCTTGTTGCATTAGTTCACTAGAGAAGTACAACAAGAGCAGCAACAGCAGGTGGTATGGTGCGGTGTGGGAGTGAGTTGGTTGTTTGCTTGCTGGCTAGCTCGTCTCGGCTCGAGGAGCGAGCAGCATGGGGCAGAAACGGCAGCATCCAAAGCTTTCCGTCCTGGGGAGCGGCGGCCTCCTGTTCTCTTCTGGGCCCCTGTGTCGCTCTTGTGTTGCAATGGCGTTGTGGTGCTCGTGTTGTTGTTGTTTGAAAGTGTGTTGTAGTAGCGTGTAGTTCGTAGTGTGTGGCATGATTGGCACTTTTTTGAAAATGTCATTGGAAATATCATTTCCCATTTTTTTTCACCTACTTACTACCCCCCCCCTCCCTTGTTTCCTCCTCCTTCTCTTCTTCTTCTTCTTCTTCTTCTTTTGGGAACACCCTTGGGGACCATAATGGGAACCTCATGAAAACCCATTGGGAACTTTTAGGGAACATATTGGGAATAAAGAAAAAACTCCCCCGCCCCCCCTTTCCC
>Ga0209208_10002868_pt1 | contig 24792 bp, 21 predicted proteins | sample S1TSphfallax_3_FD_187694 | JGI IMG/M metagenome (GOLD analysis project Ga0209208, IMG submission 187694) | Host-associated microbial communities from peat moss isolated from Minnesota, USA - S1T2_Fd - Sphagnum fallax MG (SPAdes) (version 2) | ecosystem: Host-associated > Plants > Peat moss >...
AACGCCGGCGGCCGTGGTGCGCAGACTGAGAGAGGCGTTGGCGGGCAGAAAGCCGTAATCATTCATCAGCATTGGAATGAAGAAATTGACCATCATCGCGTAGCCGACGAAGGCGATGAAGATCACCAGATAAAGCGGCAACAAGGGCACCATGTTTGTTGTTACCGCCGCGCCGGCGGGGGGCCGATCATTCAGGGGCATTCGTCCGCCAAGACGGTTTGTACTGTGGCACGATCGATAAACGTCTCCTCATCAATGGCAAGCACCTTGCCGTCGGGACATGAACCGTCTCGTACTGCGCGCGGAATTGCTCGAGCGTCAAACCGGGTTTGCGTCTGATCGACAGGATGAGCTTCGGCATGTTGAGACGCCCAGTCTTGGCCTAGAGGGTCTGTCACAAACTGATCACAAAGAGTATGCCCCTTGGGCAGGTTTTTCTAGACCTCAAAAATTGGCCAAGTGTCGCCATCGGGTCGGCGCTGCTCACGACGAATTGTTCGTGACGCGGGGACCTGCGCATGCAAGACTTCCACGGATGCGCTTGCTCACGATTTACGCGCTTGTCTTTCTGGCGGCGTTCGCGGACGGCCGAACCGCGATGGCAAATTCCGTGCCGGCGGTTGCTGCGGATCCCTTTGGCTATTGCGCACGCATCGGCACGATCGATACGCCGGCCGGCGGTGCATCGCCCGTGCCGGCCTCACTCGAGCCAAGGGTGCGCGCGGCCCTGCATCTCGCGGCGGACACACCGTTCAAGCCGTCGATGTTTTATTGGCGTTGTATGCAGGGTGCCGTGTACGTCTGTGACACGGGCGCCAATATTCCTTGCGAGACGAAGGCGAACCGCGCGCATCATAACGCGGGCGCGGAAGAGTTTTGCCGAACCCACGCTGACCTCGCGTCGGTACCGGCATTTGCCACCGGCCACGCCACCGTGTACGCCTGGAGCTGTGTGGCCGGTCATGCAGTCCGTGGTAAGGTCCTTGCTCCGTTGGATCGTCGCGGCTATCGTTCGGACTTCTGGCACCGCATCGATGCCGGCGTGGATTAACTATCAATTGACGAATAACAAGGGGATGACCATGTCAAGGCGTCGATGTTTGCGAACAGCCGCGCTAGCGGCCGTGCTGGCGAGCGTCGGCCTGACGGTCGGATGCGGCTTGCAACAACACGCCATCGTGCAGCACGAGGATGCGCTCGCAGCCGCCGGATTCACCGTGCGTCTGGCCAATACGCCCGCGCGGCAAGCCATGCTGCATCGGCTACCGCCCAATCAGTTCGTGCGTCGCGTCAAGGGCGACACCATTCACTATGTGTACGCCGATCCCTTGGTGTGCAGCTGCCTCTACATTGGAACCCAGCAGGCCTACGACCAATACCGGTCGGACCGACTGCAGCAACAGCTGGTCAATGAGCAACAAATGGCGGCCCAAACCTACGAGGACGCGACTTGGAATTGGGATGCCTGGGGTCCTTGGGGTCCGGGCTACGGGCCCTACGGTTTCGTCTATGGACCCGTCGTCGGTTGGTAATTAAGGCGCTGACGATCCGGTCGGCCCGCGATTAGCCCCGCACTAAGGACTTTTGCTGCGCAAGATGGTCTAGCCAATTGGCATAAATTCGCGCCGCCGTGGGGACCCAAGCAGACTGCAGCGACGCCGCCAGGGCCGCGAACGGAAATGCGGCCATCGGTTCGGCAAGCTCCCCAGCGCGCAGGCGACGCTCGAACTGCGCCAACAGCGTGACCGCCTCGGGGCTGAAGTAATTCACGGGCGGATTGGGGAAGCTGCGATATTCGCCCGCGATGAACCGGCCGACGTCGCGCTGATATTCCTTGAGCAGCGTTCGCTGTTCGTATTCAGGGTGACCCTGGAAAAAGACCAGCAAGCTGCGCCGCTGCTTCACGAACAGGTCCGCGTCGCCTTGCGCGGACTGGGTCAACACGCGGTAGTCGGCGGCTTCGAGCGCATCGAGCGAGACGTCGTTCCAGCGCGAATGCGGCGTGCTGATCGGCGGACCCAGGTCCTGCGTCAGTGCGTGCGCATTGCGCACGCGTTGCGCGAAGACGCCGAAGCGTTTAGCTTCAAGTCGTTTGCGTACAATGCCATCGAGATGCAGCACGGCGGCATGCGCAGCGAGGCAGGACCAGGCGCTCGAGATCAAATTCGCATCGGCGTACTCGATGAGCTCGACGAGACGCGACCAGTAGGGCTCGTCGGAAAGAACCGCGGCTTTCGGTTCGGTACCGGTCACGATGATCGCATCCGGTGGCTGCTCGAGTAACCGATCCAAGCTCCAGTAATGGCGGGCGATACGCGCTCGCGCCTCGGGCCCGCGCGGCACCTCGGGCAAGGACGCCAAGCGCAGCGTGACCGTGCGCTCGCCTGCCGCGGCCTTCAGCAGTGCCTTGAATTGAGCTTCGGTCCCTTCCAAGGCCGAGTCCGGCATATTGTTGATCAGACCAATCACCAGCGTATCGGGGGTCTTGGCCCGACGCGCAGGCTGCGTCAAGTCATCCGCCATCGATCCGGGTTGCAGGTCCAGCGGCACTTCACGCTCCAATGAGTGTTCATCCGAAAAAATAATTGTAGACGAGCGAGACGGCTGGGCCCGCGGCATTTTTTTGGCGACTAGGATCGCAGGCCGCACGGAAAGGAGCTCGCGAGTCGCGCGCTTGCGGAACGAATTGCGCGGACGCCTATTCCTGACGAAGGTCGCATCGATGAGAGTGCACCGTGATGTGGTCCACATTTAGGACCATCGCATGACCTCAGGTTCAATGGGCCTGTGTTCTGCGTTTCCCGAGAAATTCATAGGGTCCGATAGCATCGGGGTCGCCGTGCTGCGACGCACCAACGCACCGTCGCCCAAGTCCCAAAGTGTGTGATCGGCATCACGCAATCGTGCAAGTCTGCGAGCCGCGACACATTGCTCGTTGTTTCTAGTGCCTCTAAAAAGGCAAGCTTCACACTATGAGAAGCGTTACGTCGTTGAGAAATAAGTCCACCGTCGGGCGGGTCACCTCGTGAGACTTGCCGCGCCGGCGCATCTGCTTCATGGCGCCATCATGGTCGTCGTTGCCGCACTGGCTGGCTGCGGCCAAGGCGCGAGCATCGTGAAGTCGACCGGTGGCAGCAGCTCGGGGACCACGTCAACGCCGTCCCTGACCTTGACGGCCGCGGCGACCACGGTCGCCATTGGCACCTCGACCACCTTGCAGTGGACTTCGGCGAATACCCAGACTTGCACCGCATCGGGTGGTTGGACGGGAAGCCAGCCCGTGAGCGGTTCGATCACCACGGAACCCTTGACGACGACGACCGTGTACACGCTGACCTGTACGGGACCCAGCGGTACGACGACCCAGTCGACCGAGATCGTGGTGACGGCCATCGCACCCTCGGTGACGCTCACGGCCTCACCGACCACGCTCGCGAGCGGCGGCATGTCGACGCTCACCTGGAGTTCCACGAATGCGACCAGCTGCACGGCGTCAGACGGCTGGAGCGGGACTCAGCCAACCAGCGGCACGTTCTCCACGGGCGCACTCACGAATACCACCAGTTACCAGTTGATCTGCGATGGCCCGGGCGGAGCGGCGTCGCAATCCGTCATCATCACGGTCAACTCGCCCCTGCCCACGGTGAGCCTGAGCGCTAGTCCCAGTACCGTAGGCTCGGGCTCCGCAGCGACACTGACTTGGTCCAGCGCCAACGCCGCAGCCTGCGCCGCATCGGGCGGCTGGAGCGGAGCGCAGGCAACGAGCGGCAGCAAGTCCACCGGCGCCTTAACAGCGAATACCACCTACACGCTGACTTGCACGGGGCCCGCGGGAAGCGCTACGCAAGCGACGACCGTGTCGGTGACGTCGCCGCTGCCGGTCGTCAGTCTCAGCGCGAGTCCTAGCGCCATCGCGCGTGGCTCGAGTGCCACCCTGCAATGGGCGGCCTCAAATGCCACCTCTTGTACGGCATCGGGAGCCTGGTCAGGTAGCAAGGCACTTTCCGGTACGGCGACCACGGGCCCGCTTACCGCAGCCGCCACCTACGTGCTGACCTGCACAGGCCCCGGCGGGAACGCCGCGCAGTCGGCCACGGTGTCCATCCTATCTGCGTCACCGACCGTGACCCTGAGTGCCTCGCCCAGCACCATCACGAGCGGCGGAACCGCGACTTTGAACTGGTCCACGACCAATGCGACCGCCTGCACGGCGTCCGGCGCATGGTCCGGCAGCAAGGCCGTTCAAGGCTCGCAGTCCACCGGTGCGCTTACGGCGGACGCCACGTTCACCCTGACCTGCACGGGGCCCGGCGGTAGTGCGGCTCAGACCGCCGCTGTGACCGTCAAAGCCGCCGCACCCACGATCACGTTCAGCGCCAACCCGAGCAGCGTTGCCAATGGGGCAAGCTCCACCCTCAATTGGTCGAGCACCAATGCGACCACGTGTACCGCGTCGGGCGGATGGTCAGGTAGCAAGGCGCCCAGCGGATCTGCATCCACCGGCAACCTGACGACCAGCCAAACCTATACGCTCAGCTGCTCCGGAAGCGGTGGCACTGTCACGCAATCCACGCAGGTGAGCGTCAGCGCAGCGCCGGTCGCGATCACGCAGTTCTCGGCGAATCCGAGTACGGTCGCGTACGGCGGTCAGGCCACGTTGTCCTGGAATTCCACGAATGCGACCAGCTGCACGGCATCGAATGGCTGGAGCGGCACGGAACCCACGAGTGGCACGTTCCTTACGGGGGACCTGAAGACCACGACGACGTTCACGCTGACCTGTGTTAACAGCAGCACGAACACCACGGCCACTCAGTCGACGCAGGTCTCGGTTACCGCGGCGGCGCCTAGCCTCGTGCTGACCGCGACCCCCACGAGCATTACGACCGGCGGCAGCTCGACGCTGCAGTGGAGCGCGACGAACGCCGTGGCATGCACACCAACAGGCACTTGGCCTGGAACTCCGGGGCTCACGGGCGCGCAATCCACGGGGGCACTCACTGCCACGACGACATTTACGCTGGTCTGCTCGAATGGGGCCGGAGCGACCGCGACCGCGAGTGCCACAGTGACCGTTGCACCGGGCTCGGCAACGCTGAGCTGGGTAGACCCGACCTTAAACACCAATGGCACGCCGGTAACAGCGCTGACCGGATATGTCATTTACTATGGACAGACCGCGTCCCAACTATCGGATACGCAGACGGTCAGCGGTGCGAGTAGCACGACTGCCACGGTCACTGGGCTCACCGCCGGAACTTGGTATTTTGCAGTCGCCGCGGTCGCGGCGGATGGGACACAGAGCGCGCAGAGCGCGGTGGGAAGCAAGACGTTCTAAGGCTAAACAGGCATGTATCCGACTACGGGCACTCGTTATATGCCAGAGATTTACATAGGCTTTTTCTCGTAAAGCTTGACGAAATCACCGAATGTCACTGGGAACGAATCAACGAATTGGAACGGATCTTCGCCGAGGGTATCTTCGAGGCGCGCGACGATCAGGGCGAAACTCAGCGAGTCCAGGCCGGACTGCAAGAGCTTCAAATCATCCGTTAGGGGCGATAGTTTTCGCTTCTGCTCATTCGCGACTGCTTCAAATACCGCGACCACCGACGATCTAACAGACATCCGGCTGCTCCCAACTAGATTTTCGGGAGTATATCGTTATCTCGCGGAACCGTAACGAGGTCTGCATGGGAGTTTCACAGTCGCCTCCAAATCGACATAGGCCAATTCCGCCTGAGCGACCGCGTGACTAGCGTATCCAAAAGCCGCAAACACGAGCCAACCCGTTGCCGAAACTGGGGCATCAAAACGAGATATGAATGCATGGTCCTGTGAGTTATTGTATGGAACTTATTGCGGCGAGCGAGGCTGATCGGGCTGTGCCATTGACGCTCGTTTGACTTCCCCGGAGCCTTCCCGTGGATGGAAGCGACGTGCGCTTTCCGAGGCCGCCCATTTGCTTCGCGAGCGCCGCATTGGCGAATTCGCGGTATTTGTGCGATCTAGGTTTTGGCGGGCATGCCTTAGGCTTGCGCCTGATATGTTCGGCAAGCTCGCCGGCTTTGGTCAAAAGCCGACAGTTGCTGGAATCGATCCGATCTTCGAGAAGGAACTCGACATGCGGCTGTTATTGCGCGAAACATCGTCTTATCTCGGAACGCTCGACGTAAATCCGGTGAAACTGCGAGCCCCGGCGATCCTACTGCGAACCCGCGACAGTGCCGACTATGATTCGGTTTGGCATCGTCGTTGCCCCAATCTGAAAGTGTTTGATATGCCGGGCGATCATCACTCGATTTTTGAGGCAGAGAATCTTGACGAATTTCATCGAGTTTATTTTGCCGCCACAAGTGAATGGCGACAGGCGTAATTCGAACCATTGAGGCGCAAGCGCTGATGCTGCAGCGACTCATACATGCCCCCGCCATCGGACCGGCCGAGAGATTCGCCTCTGGAAGTGGTTTTCCCGCGTGACGCTACTGCAGCGCGTTGCTCAATTTATTGGCAACAATTTCAAAAATCGCTTGGTGGCAGGCACGTATTCCTGCAGAATCTGTCGCGTAGGTTATCGATCAGACGCATTTCAATCGCCACTGATGCCATCTGAAATCCCCGGGCCCACGTTGAGCGAGGCCATTACCAACCATTAGGTTTTGCTCTAACGCATGCACAAGCTCTCCACTTCGCCATTAGACGCGGAAGCCATCGCAGCCAATGAACCTGCCGAAGCACTTTATTTCAAGTCGGGTGGCAACACGCTGTTTGGGTTGCTACATCGTGCACCGGCCGAGAAAGCAACCGGTGTCGGAATTGTGATCTGCAAACCGTTCGGCTACGAGGCGACTTGCTCTCACCGTGCGACCCGCGCGCTTGCAGAAGCCGCGGCTTCAATGGGTGTCCATGCCCTTCGATTCGATTATTCCGGAACGGGGGATTCGTCCGACATTGATCCCGGCGCCGATCAGATCGAACTATGGGTGAAGGACGTCGTAGCGGCGGTTGCTGAGCTTCGCTTACAGACAGGCGTTAAGGATATATGCCTTCTCGGCTTTCGCCTGGGCGCTCTCATTGCGACTTTAGCGGCTAAGCAATGCGCACCCTCCGCAAGAGCTCTAATCGTCATCGCCCCCGTTGTGAGTGGTCGACGCTATGTACAAGAACTGCGAACGACTCGCACGGTCGCGATGCTTGGCGCCGACGGTGAATCGGGCGCGCGCACTCATCCGGTATCCTTTGAAGCCAATTCAGCCGAATTTAGCGGATTTTCTCTTTCTTTGAAAACTTTGCGCACCTTGTCCGAGATTGATTTGGTCAATTTGCGAACCGCGTACGCCGAAGACATGCTCATCATCGACGTGGACGGCATGCCCACGGCGAAGAAATGGGCCGACTCGCTCGGAGATTTGGCCATGCGACTCAAGTACGAGCTGGCACCGGGTTTGGTTCAAATGCTCATGACTGCCCCGCACTTTGCACAAATTCCGGAGCAGATGATCGCGGTGACCTGTACACAGTTGCGAGAACTCACCAGCACGTGGCTGCCGACCACGGAGAAGGATTCTAATCATGCATCGGCCGAGGCAAACCACACGCTCAGGTCTCTCGCGTTGGGAGGAATTCCAAACAATGGTGCCGATACGCCGATTACTGAGTTTCCTGTTCGCTTTGGAAACAACCAGATTCTATTCGGGATAATTTCGCAACCACCACTCGACGACCAACGCCGCCGAGCCGTGATTCTACTTACTGTCGGGGCGGATTCTCATATAGGACCCGGCGGATTGTACGTAACTCTGGCGCGCCGCTGGGCGCGGCGCGGATACGTTGTTCTGCGACTGGATCTCGAGGGTATCGGCGAAAGCGGCACTCGTGTCGGACGCCCGGACGACGAAGTGTTCCCACCACAGGCAATTGATGACATTCGGGCGGCGGTCGATTTGCTGCGTGATACATACGGAACCCGAGACGTATCCCTTGTCGGCGTATGTTCCGGCGCATATCACGCGCTACGCGCCGGCATTTCCGGATTGCCGATCAGCCGCATTTTGCTCGTGAACCCGCAAAACTACTTTTGGGACGAGAAGATGACGGTTCGCAATATGCAAATGGGGGAACTCCTGCGGAATCCGGCGGTTTATCGAAACAAGATATTTGCGCTTGGTACTTGGACGCGTTTATTCAGCGGTCAGATTGATATGAGGTACATCGCCAAGATCTACATGAACCGATTCTTGCTGGCCTTCGATTCCCAGATTTGCGATTTCGCGCGCTTACTGCACATTCATTTACCCCACGACTTGGGCTGGCAACTTCAGGAAATTACCGCCCGCGGCGTTCAAGTTGCGTTCATATTTGCTCAGGCGGAGCCCGGCATAGAATTATTGAGAATTCAGGCCGGCAGATCCATTCGGCGCGTTAGCGAGCGTTGCCGGATTCATCTGCTCGATTGTGGGGACCATGTCTTCAGCCAGAGCGGACCCCGATCGATCCTCCTGAAGCTATTGGACAGGGAGCTTTTTGCCAAGAATCCGTGGTCTGAGCCGATCTCGCCGGGACAGCTTCAGCTGAAAAGCGGCTAGGGCAGGCTACTTTATGAGGTCTGCTCCCACGGGGCCGACCCACGATCGCGACGCTGACTTCAACAACCCGAGATCGCACAAATCGCGGCACGCTTCACTGTTGACCGCCGGACAAGACCTTCTGGGAAATCAGTCAATTACCGCCGATAATGACGTCTTGTTGGACGAAGTTACGTTTTGGGCGCGCCCGGAGGACAGTCTTTTCAGATCTGAGTCCTCGGTGGAATCGCGGGGAACATAACTCGGTACCATAATGACGCCAACAGCGCGCACGTGTTTCGGCCAATCGAATTATGTCTCGGCCAGAGACGCCGCCACCGTGGGCAAGATTGATGCATCCAGTACCAAACCACTATAGTCGCCGACGAGCAGCGACATCGCAGGCCATGGGTCAAGAGATTGGGAATTGGGCTGCTACGCCTGGTGCACAGTTCAGTGTCTGACCGTGACACAAATCGCCCGTGAATTGCGCTTTTGTTTAACAAAGGCCATATATAAGCCCAATGAGCTATTGATGTGATGCAAAGTCCGGGCGAAAGTAGGGACGGCCATCAGGGCTTGGTTTCTTGAAAACCGATTTCACCGCGTACAATAATTTCACGTGCATGAAATAAGGGCTATGTCTTGAAGATCGCATACCTTGTCAACGACTACCCGAAAGTCAGTCATAGCTTCATACGAAGAGAGATACTGGCGTTGGAGCGACAAGGCTTCGAGATCCTGCGCATTGCGGTGCGTGGTTGGGCGAATCCATTGCCGGACCCCGAGGATCAAAGCGAGCGCGATCAGACGCGCTACATACTCGAGCAGGGCATGGCAGGTTTACTCCTGCCGACTCTACGCGTGCTATTCAAATCGCCAAAGCGTTTTTTCCGTGCGCTTCGCTTGGCAATCAAGATGGCACGCACTTCTCACCGATCACTGCCATATCACTTGGCCTATGTCGCCGAGGCGTGCCGCATCGTACCGTGGCTCGAAGAATTCGGCGCTCAGCGTATGCATGCGCATTTTGGAAGCAACCCCACCGAGATCGCCATGCTTGCTTTTGTCCTCGGGGGCCCTCCTTACAGTTTCACGATCCATGGTCCTGGCGATTTCGCGAAACCGATGAACTTGGGAGAAAAAATCGAGCGTTCTACCTTTGTGGTCGCGATCAGCAGTTTCGGACGCAGCCAACTTTATCTCAATGCAACCCGTGAAAATTGGCCAAAGATCAACATTGTTCGCTGCGGGCTCGAAGAGGCGTTCTACGATATCCCGACATCCTCAATGGCGAGCAACGACCGACTGGTTTGCGTGGGACGCCTCTGCGAGGAAAAGGGTCAACTCTTGCTGATTTCTGCGGTTTCCAGTCTTGCAGCCAAGGGCGTCCGATGCCAATTGATCTTGGTCGGAGACGGCCCGATGCGCGAGGAGATAGAAAAACTAGTGCATAAATCTGGCCTCGAGGATTCTGTACGTATAACAGGGTGGCTCAGCAGTGAGCAGGTCCGCGCGGAAATATTAGGTGCGCGCGCCCTGGTCTTGCCGAGTTTTGCTGAGGGACTGCCAGTAGTCATCATGGAGGCGCTAGCATTGAAGCGTCCGGTTCTGACGACTTACATAGCGGGAATCCCAGAGCTCGTGCGACACGGCGAAAACGGTTGGCTATTCCCGGCCGGGTCAGTGGACGACCTCGCATCGGCCATTGAAGACTGCATTTTACGGCCGCCCGAGGACATTCAGCGCATGGGCGACGCTGGGCACAAACGCGTTGTCGAGCTTCACTCGATCGATCTCGAAGCTGCCAAATTGGCAGAGTTATTTGTCACCGAGCAACCTATACCCAGAACAGAGTGAGAAAAAGGGAGAATATGCCGAGCTCACTCGTGTCGACACAAATTTGATGCTAGGGGCGCTGTGCGCACCGGGAACGCCTCGTCCAAGTGCATCTGCGAATGATCCGGTTCGGCTGCGATCCGTTAGTTCTTCTGACCAAAGATCCGCAGGCCCAGCCATTCGAGTTGATGAGTTCGGCTCCTAGAGCTCTAAAAGATGGCTAGATTTTGGTTGAACCTCTGCATCTTGCGGCCAAATATGCGGAGTTCTTAAGCGCGTTGAGCCTACCTTAGTATATCGAGGGTACCAAAGTGCGATCGCGACAACCCCACTGTCGGCGTCAAACCTTATAATGCAGAGAAAACGCGTTTTAATTTCCGGCATATCTAAGCGCCGTTCATTCTGGATTGAGTCAAGACATCCGAAGGCATAAATCAAACATAGGACGCGCCTCCATCGAGATCCATGATTATGATCAATCTGCCATGCATTGTTGCCGCATAGGATGTGACAGCTGATTTCCATTTTTGTGGCTTTCCCTTCGAATCAAGCATTAGAATCAAGCCGATGCACGCTGACTCCCCAATCGAAATCACGCACTCAGGAACTTCCAGCGCGCGTGAGCCTGAACGCGAGTTTACGAAAGTTATGTCGAGAGATATCGCTCGACCGGAGGAGCAATCAAACCCTGCCACTCCATTGTATTTTGGCCCGCCTGAGCGCCGACTGTTTGGTTGGCTACATCGCCCGATACACGGAGAGCGAGACCTCGCGCTGGTCATCTGCAAGCCATTTGGCTACGAAGCGGTATGCTCGAATCGCGGTATCAGGGCATTCGCTGAAATGGCGGCTGCGTCCGGAGTCGCGTGCCTTCGTTTTGATTATCTCGGCACCGGCGATTCCGATGACATCGATGTGAAGGCCGATCAACTAGACGTTTGGACTGAGGATGTGCTCGCGGCGATCGAAGAGTTGAAGCTGCGTACCGGCGTCTCGCGGGTGGGTTTGCTGGGTCTTCGTCTAGGCGCGACCATCGCAACTCTCGCATCCGCCCGGTCGCCTGCGTTAGCTGGGCTGCTACTCATTTCGCCGTTGGTCAGTGGACGCCGGTACTTGAAGGATCTGCGCAACACACGACTGGCGGCGGCTATGGGCTCGGTAGCCGCAACCGGCGGAGCAGCGGAGCCGCCCGCAGCGGACGGCTCGATGGAAGTCAGCGGCTTCTTCCTGTCTGAGTCGACGATACACGCGTTGAGTTTGGTGGATCTCGCCCAGATGCCGCCTCCCCCCTGTCGGACGCTCGTGATCGACGGAGCGAGCTTGCCGGTTGCGCGCAAGTGGTCCGAGTCCCTGCCGTCGTCGGCGCGGTACAAAGCGTTGCCCGGGCTGATCGAGATGGTCATGGCTATGCCCCAAGAAGCGGAAGTCCCGGTAGAGATGTTGGCCGAAGCGCGTGCGTGGCTTCACGAGATCTCTGCGATTCGCGCAGACACCTGCACGAACTCCAATTCGCGCGAGAGCGATTCCTTAAGGTCGGTCCATGACGTCGAAGGCGAGGATCGGTCGTCGATACTCTATCTCAAGGGTCCTGAAATCAATCCTCTAAACCAAATTTCAGAGCGGCCGGTTTGGCTACACTCCGATACACGGCTCTTCGGTATCGTGACCACGCCGCCGGTTGATGAAAAGCGCAGACGCGGGGTCATCCTCCTCAATGCAGGCGCCACTTACCACATGGGCCCCAACCGTCAGTACGTTACGTTGGCGCGCCAGTGGGCGCGACGCGGCTACTACGTCTTGCGGTTCGATCTGCAAGGATTGGGGGATAGCGACACCCGTAAGGGCCACCCCGACAACGAAGTTTTCCCGCCTGCGGCGCTGGACGATATTCGGGCAGCGATCGAATTCATGCGCAGCCGTCATGGGGTTGTCGACCTCTCGCTGTGTGGGATTTGTTCCGGAGCCTATCACGCCCTGCGGGCAGCGGCAGCAGCGCTACAGGTCACCAGAGTCTTGCTGATCAATCCACAAAATTTCTACTGGGAACATGGTACGGCAATTGACGCGCTGACCCCTGCCGAGGTCGTGATGCGGTCAAGTCAACAGCGTCAACGGATCTTCTCCCCGGAGGCTTGGAGACGTGTGTTGACCGGTCAGGTCGATATGACGCGACTGGCCCTCGTCTACGTCCAGCGGCCCGTCATCGCAATTGGCAATGTATTGCGCAGAGTCGCCTCCTCCTTGAAAGTGAGATTGCCCGAGGACATCGGCGCTGAACTCGAGGAAATAGTTTCCCGCGGCGTCAAGGTGGTGTTCGTGTTTGCCCAGGGTGAGGCTGGCCTTGAACTGTTGCGCGTCCAGGGTGGATCGCGGCTCGCGCGCTTGGGAGACAGGTGCAAGATCCACGTCATCGAAGATGCGGACCATGTGTTCAGCCGTGCGGATACACGGGAAATAATGGAGAACGCACTGTCGAAGGAATTGTATTCGCCGGTAGTCAAGTGAGTGGCTGCCGTATGCTCGGCCGCGCTAAGCAGTTTGCGCACAATTCGTCGTCACTAGAACGATCGGATCATGGCAATATCATTAGCCGCTGGTGAGGCACATTTTTCCGTGACACACTTGAAAAAACACAGCCTGTCGATTCGGTTTCAGCAGCGACATGTCACCGCTCGGACGAGGCTGTTGATATGTCGCTAAATGACGGTATCGCTGATCAGGTCGGAGTGGTCGTTATTGGTCGTAACGAGGGTTTGCGTTTGCAAAAATGCCTCGATTCGATCCCCGATACGATCCAGGACATCGTGTATGTCGATTCCGGATCGCACGACAATTCGGTCGAGACCACTCGAGCCCGCGGAATAGAGGTCATCGAGCTCGACCAGGCTACTCCTTTCACCGCCGCTCGCGCACGAAATGAAGGGTTCAATCGGTTAATCGCTCTTAATTCGCGTCTCCGTTACGTCTTTTTTGTAGACGGCGACTGCGAGATAGTTGAGGGCTGGATAGAAAAAGCGCTTCGATTCATCGAACAACGGGATGACGTCGCCGCGGTCTGCGGTTGGCGACGGGAGAAACACCCGGAGAGCTCGATTTATAATAGCTTGATCGATTTGGAGTGGCAGGTGCCCGCCGGCAGCACGTTGTCCTGTGGCGGCGATTCACTGATGCGCATCGCCGCCTTTCGCCAGACCGCCGGCTTTCGTGGCGATCTCATTTGCGGTGAAGAACCGGAGTTGTGTCATCGACTGCGTAAGCTTGGCTGGACAATTTGGTGCTTGGGCGACCCGATGACTCTGCATGACGCCGCCATCATCAGAGTAGGACAGTGGTTCAAACGGGCAGTCAGAACGGGATACGGTTTCGCGAACGGGGCCGCTTTGCATGGGGGCCCGCCAGAAAGGATGTGGATCGCCGAGTGCCGACGTATATGGCTCTGGGGATTCCTGTTTCCGCTTACGATATTTTTGCTGAGTGTTGCTATAAGCGCATGGATCATGTTGCTGTTCCTGATCTATCCGATCCGCGTGTGTCGATTGTTCTTCCGTGGAACGTACTCGAGGCGCCAGAATTGGTGGTGAGCAGTGTCTCTCGTGGTGTGCCAATTCCCGGAATTTTTGGGTCAACTAAGATACGCCGCCGATCGCCTATCCAATTCGAGAGGTCGGATAATTGAGTACAAATAAAGACCCATCTTTTCATACTGCGCTGGTATCGATCTTGCGATCGCCATCACCTTTTTAAAGCGTATGAAGGTTTCCAATCATGCATAAATATCGGTTTGCATTTGTGTCTGCTAACATTTCAACTTGTCGTAGCCTACCGAGTTAAAAAGAGTTTATTCGATGTTCGGACCCATGATTTTTGAACCGACATCCGCGCTTCCTGCAATATCAGACACTTCGCGCAATCGAATATGACCCCTTCGACCGCCACAATCGATGTGATCGTGCCAACATTCAGGGAAGCCCTCAATATCCCGCTTCTTATCGAGCGACTGGCGGCGATAAGAGGCTCATATGCACCGCTGTTACATCTAACAATAGTTGATGACAACAGTAACGATGGGACGGCTGAAGAGGTGCGGCGCCTGAATCTTACGTGGGTCAGTTTAATTATAAGAACCGCGGATCGCGGACTCAGCTCCGCTGTCCTCGAAGGGCTGAGGCAAACGTCTGGCGATATTATTGTTGTCATGGATGCCGACCTCAGCCACCCGCCCGAGGCAATACCGCGAATGCTTGACGAGCTTGGCAGCGGCTCCGAATTTGTAGTTGGTTCGCGCTACGTTGAAGGTGGGGTAACGGATGACAACTGGGGGCTTCTCCGCTGGCTCAACAGTCGTATCGCAACGCTAATGGCCAGACCCTTTACGAGCATCAGCGATCCCATGAGCGGATTTTTCACATTACGGCGTGTTACGTATGCCAAGGCCGACTTTCTAAATCCTATAGGGTACAAGATTGGACTGGAGCTGATCGTTAAGTGCCGATGCAGCAGGGTGTCCGAGGTACCAATTTCTTTCACAGACAGAATTCACGGGGAAAGCAAACTCAACTTGCGAGAACAGTTGCGCTACATACAGCACGTCCGCCGCCTGTTCATATACAAGTATGGTGCTTGGAGTGAAGTAGCCCAATTCGTCGTTGTCGGGGCCAGCGGCGCGCTTGTCAATCTAGTCGTTTTAACGGCATTACTAAGTTTCGGATTCGTCACCGGCCTAAGCATTGCTTGCGCCATTCTAGTGTCAATCGTTACCAATTTTCTTTTGAATCGGCGCTTTACATTTTCCCATTCAAAAAGCGGGCATATGCCGACTCAGTTTTTGAGCTACATGGCTTCAGTATCTGCCGGAGCAGTCATCAATTATTTCGCCGCTATAGTGCTGTTGGCAATTTTCCCGCGTCTCATACCACAGCTGGCGTCTCTTGGTGGTATTGCAGTCGCGACCTTGGCCAATTTTGCAGCATTGAAGTTCATTGTCTTCAAGCGCAAACACTATCGCCCACGAAAGCTGCCTCGCGATGAGTGATCGGTCGAGCGCTACCGCTTCTTCACTAGCGTGGACGGTTGCTTGTATAGGCGTTTTCCTGATCTTTACGGCTATTGAAGTTCAATTCGCCATTCGACAGAGTGTATGGACTGATGAAGCCACCCAGCTGAGCGGGTTATCTTTGGGTTTTGCCGACCAGTTGCGCTGGCTCGTGGGGCGCTTCTCCTTGTCTTTCCCCGTGCCGCCCGATCGCATGCCACCGCTAAGCTATTGGCTCGGTGGCATATGGTCGAATATCGTCGGTGGCGGCGTTCTGGCCACTCGCTACCTTTCAGTATGCCTGTCGATGGCCTCGCTTATCTCCCTATGGTGGATTGGGCGGCGCTACCTTGGACGTGCTGCGGCTCTAACATCTGCCGCGCTGCTCGCACTGTCACCCAACTTCATCGTCCTAGGCGCGGAGATAAGAGCGTATGCAGCTTTTATTCTATTTGCGGTTTTTTTAATTTATGCCTACTTGCGTTTACTTGAGGCAAGGCCCACTCCCTCAACCAATGATCTCTGGTCGTTCGCGATCGCGGCGGCGCTCTGTTCTGCAACCCACTACTTTGGTATCGTGATATCGAGCGGAGCAGTCTTGTGCCTCCTCATATATTACCTTCCAGTGACATCATCGACAGCTGCAATCGAGATTGCGCGGAGGGCGAGATGGCCGTTACTACTTTACCTATTCATTGTCATAGGACTTCTTCCATTTATCTTAGCGGCGATGAAAGTGGGAGGCTCGCCGACAGCAATCCCAATGGGCGAACGCATCCACAGCTTTCTCAAGCTGATTTACAGACTGTATAGCCACCAGTCAATGCTCGGCATCCCAGGGCTCTCTATTGCCACCGCGTTAACTGGTCTCCTACTTACTGCAAGCGCAGCAATCCCGGGAGGCAACCCGCGGGCGCGGCCACTATTATTATTATTGCTTGTAAATCTCGCTATCGTGGTTATTCTTGGATTAATGACACGCGCCTTTAATGCGTTTGGGCCGACCTACAACGCGTGGGCATTGCCGCTTACAGCATTGATTGTCGCATCTGCGGCAACCCACCAAAATCGCCAAATTCGAATAGCGTGCATGCTTGGCGTGCTCGTAATTATTGGGGCTGACTCTTACGCCGCAATAAGGCTCTCCACCGCGGGTGAGATATACGGTCACACCCGGTCTAGAGTCCTCAAAGATGCCATTGATGAGGCTGGAGCGGAAAATACCGCTGTTCTTTACTTCAACGATGCTCCGACACTTTATTTTGGCTTGTCGTATGCCTACCGTGGCCGTTTGCGACAATACATCCCACTAGGAACCAACTTTCAACTGCTCGGATCTCCTGCAGGAAGTATGCCTACGAAAGTCTGCCAAATTAATTCCAAAACCCTGCTGGTGGCGGGAGATTCCGAACTATCGGCAGAATCGCTTCAGTTTCAAATTACCCATCCTGATGTCCGGACAGAGGCTTACCGAGCGCTCCAAGAGTTCATGGCAACTCATCGCGCGGAATTTTCCGCACAGTGGAAGTTAGTCTCTGCGAATGATTATTTAGCCCAGTCGGCGCTCGCCCTCGCGATATTTAAGGCGTCATCCCGCGACAAATCACCGTCCGGCTGTGCCGCAAACTGAAGGTTCAGGACGGCGGTGCGAAGGCCCTCATGTTGCAGGCCAAGCTTGGTACGGCGCGTAAGTTAGAGTTTGCGGCTTGGCGACATATTTCGAGAGCGTAGCGAGTGAAAATACCGCTCGCACCGCCAGGCTTGCATCGATGCAGTAGACGCGCAGATGTTGTTCTCATTTTGATCGCAAGTGAGCTATGCAAGCAGCCGATTCGGTGACGCTAATTGGCGCTGGGACGCCCGAGAAGCAGGCACCGTATCGCCTCCTACTGGCAAACAGCACTCGCGAGGAACGATTCGAGCAGTTTCCATTCCCGCCGATTCAGCGAATCAAATGTCGCTACGAAATTAGCGCTAAGCAGGGACCCGTCTTGTCGCCGCCGCGAGAATCGCGACCAGTGGCTACGGTGTTTTAAGGACTGTAGCAAGCAATGACGGAGATCAAGCAGCGTTGCAGTCACCCTGTTGGGGATAGGTTCCCCTCGTCTTCGCGCGACGGCACGATCGGCTAATATAGGACATAGGGCATGAAAGGCCGAGTGGCATCTATGCCGTCTTGATTTGCATGCGTCATTTGGTACTGAATTACGATGTATCGATAATCTATGTGGGATACCGATGCATTGCTGGGCAGAAGCCCTCGCGATTTCTTTTAAAGGTCATAACGGGCAATTACCCGCACAATTACTTTTAATATAGCGAAGCATTACAAGATTGCCATGGGCGCAAATGGCGGTAAGCAGTAAGCACTGAATGGGTTGCTCATTGAGGAGGTGAATTGCCGTGACAGAAAAACTATTGATGGTGATTCCTCCTACCGTCCGAATAATTGACGGAATTTATGAAGTGGAGAATGATTACGCGAATAACCTTCTCGCATACCTCGCGAATTTCGATCACGTTACATTCGCTTGCCCTGTGGCGCCAGACGGAGCGCAGGGAATCCTGAAATCTCAACCAATCAATTCTTTGCGGGACGCCGACCGACTCACATATATTCGCTTACCGTATACGTATCGTGAGGACAGGCATTTGTACCATTATTTTTCCGCGAGAAGGGTACTGCTGGATGAGATCACTAAAGCCAAGTATTTGCTCTTCTCACCTCACGCAAAGTATGACTGGCCGACTCTTGGCGCTAAGTTAGCTTTCAATCGGAAGCGAAAATATTGCTTCGAATCAGACTGGGACCAGCGAAGCGTAGCGAACTTGCACCTGCAAGAAATGCCTTTTGGTATCAAGAAGCTGAGATCGTCGCTTTGGGCACGATCGGTCGCTAAGCAGGTTAATCTATGCTCGGCTCGTTCGAGTCTAGCATTGTTGCAGGGGCAAGAGGTTTATGACGCATATCAGAACATAGCACCGAATCCGCAGAAGGTACTGAATGTTCAAGTCTCCCCGGAGGATAGGGTCACTTCGGGCGAACTTATAGCCAAACTGCGAAAGATAAAAAATGGCAAACCCTTGTCGATAGCCTATGCGGGACGCCTAATTGAAATGAAGGGTCCGCTGGACTGGCTCAAGGCAATCAGCGCTGCCATTGAAAAAGGTGTTGACCTGCAGGCGACCTGGTTTGGCAACGGTCCGTTGATGGCCGATATGCAAAGTAATGTGGAACGATTAGGTCTGCGCAACAATGTTTGCCTTTACGGAGTACTCGATCGTGAGCAGCTGATACTTCGCCTTCGGAGCACAGATATTTTCCTCTTTTGCCACAAGACGGCTGAATCGCCACGGTGCCTCAGCGAGGCGTTGGCGACCGGTTGTGCTTTGGTCGGATATGCGGGCGCGTTTCCGCAGGATCTTGTTGCGAGACATGGGGGAGGCGCGTTCGTCGACCGTGGTGACTGGAAAATGCTGGCGTCGACGCTTGCTTCGCTCGATCGAGATCGAAATCGGCTAGCACAGTTAATAGAGGCGGCGGCCACGTCGGGTAAGGATTTGGACCGAAACAGTGCGATTCAGCAGCGGGTTGATCTCATAAAGAAATACTTGAGCTGATCGTCGCTACCCCGCACTGGTTAGGCGGTCGCGAAGTACCGAGCGCCGGCCCAATCTAGTCACGGTGTAACGCCGACGTAATCGCCGCGCGGCTCAACGAGTGATTGAAGGCGGACTCATTGCTGTCGCTTTGGGGCGCGCTGCAAGCTTCGCATAGCAATTTACCCAGTCCTTCGCGAGCTTCGTCCATTCCCAGTCTGACGCACGCTGTCTCGCTCGAGCAGACATCGCCTTGGTCATCTCCAGATCCTCAGCGAGGCAATTGAGACACTTGGCGATTTCGGCGGTGATTTCATCCACTGTCTTCGGCGCTACCAAGTATCCGGATACGCCGTTATCTATGAGTAATTGCGGACCACCCCAATCGAGGCAAACGGGCACCAGCCCAACGGCCATTGATTCTTGAATGACAATACCGTTGGCGTCCTCTATCGACGGAAGGACGATACCAGAGTAGTTTTCGAAGGAAGAAATCAAGTCGTCTCTATTTTCGTACCAGTCAAGAAAGCGAACCCTATCCTCGACGTTGAGTTTTTTCGCCAGACTCTTGCAATGAGCAAGTTCAGGGCCTCTTCCCACAATATCCAATGTCACCGACGGGCGAGCTTTCGCAACCGCCTCAATTGCGAGTGCCGTGCCTTTATGGAATACGAGTCGCCCAAAGTGGATGAACCGTCCCAAGGATTTCGGTGACGGGGTATGTGCTACTTCGCTCAGTGAACTTGGAATACCACAGTCAAGGGTCTCATAAACTCGCTCGCATGGAACTCCCAGCGCTCGTAACGATTTTATGGTTCGCTCGCCGCCCGCTGCCAGGATCAGGTCAGCTTTTTGAAGGCCCCGCCAGAAAAGTCTATTGAGTATCTGCAGAGGAAAGTGCAATAGCCGCCTGATTCTGGCCGACACGCTCTCAAATTTTCTAAAAGACTGCGGATAGTAAATATTTCCATTGATTGGTCCGAATACGTTTTGAAAATGAGACGAAGTCCATCGGGTGGCGACGGGCGAATTCGGCTCCGTCTGATGAATGATGACGTGCTTGCCGTCCCGCATGGACGCCAAAGCTTCAGCGCGTCTCACCGCGCGAAAGCTAAACCGAAGCGTCATGAATGCGCGCAGAACGACGCTTCGCCACATAAAAACGTCGATCCAGTCGTCCTCTACGAAATCAATGTCGGCAACGAGCGCGTGTTTTCGCAGTTCGTTTCGGTTTCGACCGTGAGTAATCTGGGTCACGTCACCCAGCAACCCATGAAGCTGCTCAAATATCTGGAGAGCTTTGATAGCTTCGCCGCCCATCTGGACCGAGACGTTGGGAGCTATGAGAAAAAGACGAATATTTAGTGCATCCATTTATTTAGCAGCGCGACCCTTGCGTAGTTCTGATCGACATAATCGATAGGTTCACTTCGCTCTGCAGAAGCTGTGCACAGGCGGCTGCGCGAACGGAGAATAAAATGAATGAAAGACCCCAATCCATCGGAATGAGCCCGACTAAATTCGAGGAAACGCCTTTGCGACACGTTTCTGTCATTTTCTTTGATTTCGTCATCATCACAAAGCGTATGGCCATTACGAGGGCAGCAAGCGTCGACTCACCAAATGCAGATTTGCGGGCGCAGTACCCAGTCGCGCCGCATTTCTTGCGGACCCGCAATAATATACTTTGTTAAAGCCCCGCAGACGTTTAACCACGCGAAAGACATGGTCGACGCTGAGCCGAAAAGCGGAGCAATGACCGTTGACGAGTCGCTGGTGCCTAGTCCGGTGGCGGGAGCGCCGGTTGTCTCGGTGGCAGAGGCCCTTAGCGAGCGCCGCTTTGCCACGCGCTTCGCTCCAGTTCGCGTGGTCGCCAAACACGTCGCGCTCCTCCCCGCGCAGGAGTTGCGGAATCTGAGTGATGCGACTGACATTCGCCGACGTGGTGCTCAGACCGAGGATGATGCCGTGACGCTCGGTGCCCGTATGCCCCTTTATCCAGAAGTGCCAGCCCTTGGCCTTATTCGTTTGCTGCATCTCGGTGTCGCGCGTAAGCGACGCGATCAGCGGCAGAAGCCGCGACCAAGGGACCATCGTGTCCATCTTTTCGAGGAACTGTTCGCGCTGTGTGATCTTGAGCCTCTTTGCCCAAACAACCAAGGCAAAGGTCGCTTGCCGCATGGTTCTATCAGCTCCACTGCTGCTGCTTATTGCACACAGTATCGGTCATTTGGCGAAACCTGCGCAGAGGTTACCTAACTGCTTGCCCTGACTTTACACTTCATCGCTTCCAGCGCCTAGGTATAAGCATGACCTCCCTCGCTGGGCCATGTAGCGGGGGCGTCCCATTTCGTCTGCTAGGACACCCTGATTAAGCAAGCCACCCCTAGCATAGCCACTGGATGCGGCTGGCAACTAGCGAGCGTGGCTTCGGCGGGACCGGAATCGGCTGATGAACGTTGTTGATACTGTCCCTGATACCATGCGTTTCGGTATGCTGTGAGGGAACTAGATAGGCAACCTAAACACTGTCCGTCAGACAGGTTGTGTTTTGCGCCAAATATGACCCATCCCTTTTTCGGAGCACTGGCAACTAGAGTTTTAGTGCAAGTACCAGAATTATCCGCGACGTCAGGATGAACCAGATGCAACTTTGCGCGCAGCTCGGCGAGACCTCTTTCTCATCATCGATGTTCGCACCCGCCTGAAATTCTGTCGTTCGGCTCACGTGCCATCGACGAACGGTATCTCACACCGGTGCTTACACACGAAGATAATCTCATCGCGTTGTTCAATGAGTTTGCCGTTTAGGATTTTCGCTTCAAACAAACGGTCAATTCGTCGCACGTTGATATCTCAAATGCTAATCCGGCAATGGCTTCATGGAAAACGCGCGCACATTCTGCGCCATGCAGCTCGATTACAAGGTTGTCGACCTTGTCAATCCACGATTGATAGTTAGAGGAAAAGACGGCAATTTCTGACCCTTCGATATCTATCTTCAAAATGGATATGCGTTTAATTCCAGACTGCGCGAGTATGGAACCAATATCGATTGCGTTGACGTCTGCCGCCTCACCTTCGCGAACCTCTCGAACTGTCCTTGCCCATTCCTGCCCCTTGCCGAGACTGTCGCGTGAAAATTTCAGCCCCGTGGATCGGGACCATATACCCAAACAGAGGCATGTCGCACGCTTCCCGTAAGCCCGCAGATTATCTTTGAGCGCGCCGAAATTTTCTGGGTCTGGCTCGATCGCGAAGAGTGTCGCGGATGGAAATCGGGACAGAAAGTAGGCCGACGCATATCCGACGTTCGCACCGCAGTCGATGATGAGATCGGCCTCCTTTATTTGATCGAGGCATCGATATTCGCGCGCCTGGAAGATCTGGCCAAAGACATGGACGTCGCTAGTGTTCGCGCGGCACCATACAGGGGATTTAGCATATTTGCTCCGCAAGAACACGGATCGCCCCCGACATAGACGGGCTCGTTGGGCCTTATTCAGAACCGCATTGAAAAAGCCGACTTGACGCGTTGAATTGATGTAATCGACAACCTTTTGATACATGAGATCTATCTCCACCTTTGGATGTGTCGTCCATCTGATTGACTGTACCAGTAGCAATTAGCAGCAATCCAGCGAATAGCGGTGAAACAGTTGCAGTGCAGGCATCGACGAAGTTTGTTCTTTCTCACCGGGATTTAGGGACTTCCTGGCCCGTACAAGGCCTGCAATCACGGGACCGCCCCTTCAGTGGGATCCGCGGCAACTCATCGTCATCAACATCATCGTGTCCTTCGTTTCGGCACGGCGTCGTTAACGCGATTCCGGATCACTCCGCAAAATGTCCGTGATCAGGCCCTTGGTCTGTCCACGTCGCGGTAGAATCAGTATCCAACATGGGCTGCATTCTTTGGATTCGATGAGCCGGATTAATTAACACCAACTGCTTCTCGGTGCGAGTCAAGTAAGCGAACCAACGCATGATCGTAAAGCGTATTCGGAGCGGATCTTCATTTACTCGCAAGATTAGTTCATGGGCCGCCATCTACGCGGCTATGACCGACAACAAACCCGCGAGGATCCAGATCACCTAACGGCTTTGATCGAACAGCGCGAAGACGCGCTCCAGCAGCGAGTGCCGCTGCGCTTCCTCGGTATATCACCGAGGGCGCCGGCCGATTAAGTGGGTTTCGAAGCACGCCGGTGCAATGCCTGTAGCCAAGCGCAAAAGATCATAGCGTTCGCCGATATCTACGGCGATGGGGCCCGTCACAGGGCGATTGAGGATGCGATCGACTTCATCGCCCTCTCGAGCGACTACATCGCCCATTCACTCGAATCCCGCGGACGCCTGAAATCGCCGGCCGCCAAGCCACTGTCGCTCACGCGCCGGGCAGACCTCCTCGAACTTGACTTGGCCGCGCCCGATTTATCCATCTACGACGCGCCAAGAGCGCTGCTGAAACGTTGCGCGTCAGTTCAGTGCACATTCAGATTTGTAGGCGCCAGGGGGACTAGCTGTGTAGAACTCGCGGCCGGCAGATAGGCGTAGCCACCACCAGCGAAGCCAACATACACTTCACCATAATTATTGGGATCTCCGGAGATGGTTTTTATCGTGTCGAGCGCGCCGGTTGGATAAGTCCCGAGATTGGTCCATGTCTGTGCGTTGTCAATCGATTGCCATATGCCGAATGTGTTGTTTACGTAGCCGACGATGTAAATCGCTGGATAGCTCTGCCCCGCTGCTGCGGCGCCGAAGCCGAAGCACGACACGTTCAGAACGTTGGGAACTCCTGTCCAGGTCGCCCCGCCGTCAGTGGAGCGATACAGAGGATCGTTGACCGGCGAGGTGGCTGTGGAACCGCTCAGCACCCCGCTTGTGTAAAACAGGTTTCCTGCCTTACCAGGCACTGAGGAGATCGTCGAGTTGTAGCCGCTGAATGAAGGATTGCTCTCGATGTTTCCTGATTTTACTTTGGTCCAACTTACTCCGCCGTTTGTTGTCGTGAACACCCCATTGCCCGGGTAGTAAAGGTAAAACGTATTTGCATTCACCCGGTCTGCCGTCACGGACCGCTGGTCCAGCCAAAAGATCCAATGAAAAGTGCTCCAGCTGCTTACTCCTGGCAAGTTGATCCCGGTCCAGGTCGCACCCTGATTCAACGTATAGTACGGCTGAGATTTATTAGCCGGTGCCCAAATGATGTTCTGAGGAGTACTGGCAGCAATCGTGCCGCCGAAATACGTACCCGGTACGCCAGCAGGGGCGCTGGGGAAGTACGTCCACGTTGCGCCGCCATCGGTTGAATAGCCTGACTGCTCGTTGCCATTCCAGTCGGAAAGTCCAACGATGAAACTCGGATTGGAGGAAGCATAGTCGAGCGACCAACCCATTTCGATCGTATTTGAAATGACTGAGCCATAAGTTGAGGGAAATACGTTCGGATTGGTGATCCGAAAGAAAGGGCGATCCCAAGAGGCTAGTACCGGGACCCCGCCCGGAGGAACAAGAATCGCGTTGGCGACCAAGTTCTCAATGCCGACGCTCATGTCGTTCCAGGTGAGCGCTGTGTAGCCCGTCGCGCCGGACGATGGCATGCTCATCTGCCACACTCCAGTGCCGCCAGATTGGAACAACAGACCGTTGGTTACGGGCGAGAATTGAAGTCCTCCCGTTGTTAGGAAGAAAGAGGGACCAGGTATGCCGTTATAAGAACTCGCTTTCAATAGCCAGGGAATGTCGGTCGTG
>Ga0209208_10002869_pt1 | contig 24786 bp, 16 predicted proteins | sample S1TSphfallax_3_FD_187694 | JGI IMG/M metagenome (GOLD analysis project Ga0209208, IMG submission 187694) | Host-associated microbial communities from peat moss isolated from Minnesota, USA - S1T2_Fd - Sphagnum fallax MG (SPAdes) (version 2) | ecosystem: Host-associated > Plants > Peat moss >...
TACAAAATAGGATCATGTAACGGATTAATGGATGGATTACCAAAAAAAAGCTATCAAAATATTTCCTTTCAACAACTCAACTCCAATTTGGAAAGGTTAAGACAAACATTTTGTCAAGCTCTTAACATTAAAATCCAAAATGCATATGGTGTTCTTTGAAACTTGATTGTCATGAACAACCAATTTTGTCTATTAAAATAGCTTTTGTTCAAAGGCTAAGTCTATTGAACTTTCCTTTGCAGAATGGTGTGTCCAAGGTTCCTCCCCTAATGTGAGAAATAACACAACAAGCTAAACAAGTAGGATTTAACTTGAATTATTTTATTTTTCAAAACTCATTTTGGTAGTGAAAAAAATAATACATGAAATTTTGGAAATAAATAGTAGGTTTTGAAGGTTTTGAACCTTTAACATATTGTGTTTTAAAATCATTTTAAGTTATGTTTTTCTTTTTAAAGGAGAAACAATGTTTACCAAATTTAGGATACAGAAAAGGTGTTAATTATTGGATATATGTTTTCCAATGGTGGACCAGCTTGACAAAAGACTTTCATATTTCCACCAATTTTTGTATTTTCCCTCTTTTTTATTAAAAAAAACTCAAATAAATAATTTATAGAAAGTTTAATAGTTTCAAAAATAATTTAATTACTACCAAACTTGAACAGGTACTATGGTGATTAGCTACCACATATTTAATTATTAATTTGATCAAAATAAGTAAGAAAAAAAAATAGACCACCAAATCCAACAATCCTATTGGCTTAGAAAGTGAAATCTTCAATCCCACACACAACCTTATTATGTTAAACATTGAAAATAATGATACCTTTTTATCATTTCCATTGGTTCCACTAAAATTTTCATGACCTTATCTTGACTTTTGATAGGTCTCACTTGACTTTTTAAAAATCAAATCTTTATATTATTACATGTAAGTTGGGGCCAAACAATATGCCAAAAATGCTCAATATTCCCCACTATTAGCCCCAAGATTTCTTGGGGTTGACTTTTAGTCTATAGTGGATGTTAAAAAGAAATCAAAGGTTGGTGGTATAATATATTGTTATGGATTGATTTTGTATAGTCCTAAAATAATTCAAGAAATTTTAGTCTTCAAATGAAATTGGTAGTTTGTGAAAGGAAAGGGAGTGAATTAGTAGTCTTTTGATAAAGGAAAGATTCTTCATTCTTATTCATTTCAACTAACTTAACCTTGAGTTGGTGCATTATGTGCCCTCAACCTTGAAAGCTTAGAGTCTTTGTTAACAATGTTCCCCCCCAACTAAACAATTTTATTTTTTCCTTGTGTATGAATACCAAAAGAGCTATATTTTTATTATACCTTTGTTTCATAAAAATATTTCATTAGCCTAGTGGATTCCATTACCATCACGTAGTTTTTGTTTAAAATCTTAGAACACAAGAAATTTTCGTTCTAAGCACAAGATTTTTGATTCCAAGCACAATATGTTTTTGTTCCAAGCATTGGTTTTTGATTTGAAGCACGAGGTTTTTGATTATGAACACATTCGTATTCAAAACTTTGAAACCTTCCCAAGGAACATGGCCCAATGTTCCATCCCTCCCCAAACACTCACTTATTTTCTAAAAAGCTTTGCCCCCATCATGTGATGTTTATAGGACATGAATTTCTAAGCATAATTTTGAATGTGAGGGGTAAACATTATGTTTGTATTCTTTACTACTTCCAACTTTCCGAGTTTGACTCCTCTTTCAACAAACTTGCACTTCTAGGTGTGATTGCATGGATATTAACCATTAATATAATCCATGTTGCATTCTGAGCTTATGACATTGCTACCCATGCAAATCCACAATTGATTATATCCATTTTGATGATACATTTCATGTTATCATAACTACAATTAGTGGGTGTGTTTCCAAACCACTTTGTCTACCCTCTACCTAAAAGGTTTTAATATCTTTGGTTCTAATTGAACAAATGCATGATCTCAATTTGTTGTGGTTACTATTTGACAAAAATGAGGCCCTTTATCATAGTCAAAGTATAAGCATCACTTACCTTCTAGCTAACATTCTTTTTTTATTATTAACATCAATGACTCGATTGATGCCACAATTTTTCAACATGTCCTTTACTTTACCTTGCCTAATTAGTGCTAGAAATGTAAACAATTTGGGCATTTTGCCAAATCTTGCATTGTGTTGAGGTCCTTAACTTAGGAAGGTAATAACATACTTCAAGGCCAATTATGAACTTGGAATGAACCCATTTTTGGGACCAATAAATCACAAGACACAAGGAGCAACCCCATTTCAACTCAACCTCAAAACATTTACATCAAACAAAATTCAACATTTGATCATGAAGGTAAAAAAGATTATGAAATTACAACTATTGCAACTCCACAAGTCAATTAATTGGAGGCCAACATGAAGGTTATCCTATCAAACAAGTTAGAAGCCAAAAAACTGGACTTTGGATATCCATCAACCAAGCCAAAACCAATTGGGTGGACACAACCAATTTCACACACCATCAACATAAAAACCATGAAGGGAAGTAGGACAACTTGCCCATGTTTAGCCTTCTTCCAATGAACCCGAGCAAATGGAAAATCCAAGGCATGCAATGAGGGATTTTTGGTGTTTCTCATCAAACATTTAAAGAATATAACAAACCTCATATTCAACATTGTTATTTTTGGGTCTTTAAAGGATGAATGGTCAATTATTTCAACTAGGAGCAAAAGTTTCATTTACATTACAACATATATTGGGACCTAGATGTTGAAATGGTGACATATATTTGGAACAATAAGACTATCAAACAAGAATGGGAATGGCACAAAGACCACATAAAGAGCTGTAATATGATTACACAATCCTAACTTTCATTCCCACAACCAAGATGCTAATGGGGTTCTAGAAGCGACCAATCTCATATGGTTCCAATGGTATTAAGTCCTTTCCTTGGACAATTCATTGTTTTATGCAAGGGGCCCACACATAAAATGTTTCTAGATTATTTTAGTAAGGAGTTCGATGATTTTAGTTGAAGGCATAATAGCCTTCAAAGCGTTCCTCACTTCAAAGTGCAAGGAAGAAGCAAGTGCTTGGTGAACTAGACCAACATATGAACATTGCTCCCCAACAAGTTGGATAGGTTTTAGTAAGGGGATTGATTGACCTTGTGGATGTTGTAATTGAGGGTTTACATGAACATGGTAATTTTTTGCTAACAATCATTTTCAATGTGAGAAGACTTGGGAAGGGTCAAGGGGCCCACAATCAAAGACAAATTAAAGTTTAGATTCAAGCTTTTGAATTTATCCATCACAACTAGTGTTATTATATAAAGAACACCATTTTAATGGTTCAATTTGTGTGAAATATGATAAAACAATTGAATTTTGAACCAAACTTACATTATAAACCTAAGCATCCAACTAAGAAGGTTGCAATGTTGGGTAGCAAGCACAACAATTCTTTTTTTGCCCATTCTTGTTCCATCAATTTTGGGTTGTGAAATCATTTTAGAAGGTTAGATGCAATACACATGGCTTCAATTCTTGGATGAGGAGTCCATTGCAATTGTAAATGTATGTATGCCATTCAAACTTATAATAAAAAAAACGTATAATTTATCCTTGAGCTTCAAATAATTCCTCAGTACATATTAGTTGAAGACTTCAACATGATAGAGTAAATCCATAACATGAATTTGTCCAAACATAAATTTACGCGACCATGTGAAATGACTTTGGGTGTAGTCACAATAACACATACCATAGCAAATGCAATGTTTGCTTCATTTTTTCATGTTTTAAAGTCTTAAATTAATTTGATGTTGAAATTGTAAGATTTGTTTATATATATAGCTATTTTTTAATATATCATGGGAACATGTGAATTAATTTGAAACTAGTGTGAACCCGGTGCATAATGCACCCCGTCAATCCCCCCCACCCGGTCCTTCGCATTTCCCACCCCGGTTCATTTCCACCTATTAAAACCCTTAGAACCCCCCCTCCACGAAAAAAATAAAAATCATGACCTTCCTAAATCCTTAGCCCAAAAAAAGTGCACCCAAATCTCCTCACCCACCCTCCAAATCCCAAAAATACCTCCCCCATCGACGATTGCTACGTGAAAACAGACGTAAAAGTAAAAGTAAGAAGTAAGGACCTCCGGCAGTTGCTGCGCGAAAACGGACGTAAAAGTAAAAGTAAGAAGTAAAAATTCGAGGTCCTGAATAGTTTTTGGGCCCTCGAGTTTGGGGGGACAGTTTTATTAAAAGTGATATGGGTTTCAGGACCTCGACAGACAAATAGACAGACAGACTTACTGAATTAATATATAAGATTAATCCAATCAATAAAAAATAACAAAAACATTCCATGAGCACTATAACATTTTTTTAAGCAGTAAAAAAACTTGTAAATGGATTTGAATTTTTTTTAAATGACATTTTTGGTCAAAATTTTAACATAAACTTTAATAAAATAGTATAAAAAGAATTTAAGAAATAAAAAATATTTTTAGAAGCTTTTTCAAGAATATTCCAAGAATATATAAGAAATATTTCCCTAAAAGTAGTTACAAAAATAATCATAAAGCAAGCAAGTGTGGCTTGTGTTATCTTGTTTGCACCCTTTTATGCACTATAAAGCTTCATGGTTTTTCAACATGTCCAACTTGATTTCCATGTTTGTTTTGACTAAAAATTTGCTCAAATTAATTAAAGGCCCTTGGTTGGTAAAGTGACATGTTTTTTTTAATTGATTCCATTGTCTCAAATAATCTTTTTGATTAGTAAATTTGACATTTAATCAAATATGACCCAAAAAAATGAACATGTTTAATAAAAAAAAGACAAGGTTATAATCAAACAAACAATGGAGTTGAATAGGACATGTAATCATAAAATTTGACCCAAAAAAATACATATGACCTTTTAGGTTGTAAGTAGGTAAAAGGTGAATTAAGGTAGGACATTGTTAGGAAAGTAGGGTAATTGACAAGCTAGGTAAAGTAGGTAGGATAGGTTGAAGGAATATAATTAATGGATTATTATTTTTGGCATTAAATTTTTTTTTTAAACCTTAAACTATAAAATTTCATAAATATCTTAATTTAGGTAGCACTTACCTTAGGCCATCTATACTAGCAATATAAAATATGTTTAAACTAATATCACTTCACCAATGTGTGTAATAGTTCACTTTGGGTTTCATTAGATTTTAAGTGAATTTGGACATTTTTACCATGGTGAAACTAATCAACCCCCTAATGAACGGGGATTAATTGCTAAGGATAGTGAATTGGTTCATTAGTACCTAGTGAATACAAATTTAACAAGCCATTTCATTTGCTAGTTAATCAATTAAACAACATGGAAATCAATTAAATTTAAATTATTAATTATTTAATATTTAATGTAATGTTTAATATTATTAATAATTTCATGATTTTGAACCTGTGAATTATTGACACATGTCCACTACCTATGCAGGTTAAAAACCTAGCTTATGTACATAGGCCATGTAATTAACTTAAATAAACACTTAATCTAAGGAATTACATAGGAGAATATTCAATCAACTTATCACTGTTGACCACAAACACACCATTTGTGAGGTTTGATCCCTTGACCTTTAGGATGGAGGCAAACACTTGTACCATCAAGACGTCGCACTTGTTGTGATAATGTGTTACATTTCATTATATTTATCAAATATTTCATTTAAAACATTACAAAAACATAAATTTTGAAAATTCATATCTTATTGAGATTTTGTCCAAATGAAATGATTAAAGTTTAATTCAAATTTTTTTCAATAATGTACACAATTTCATTTATTTCCTTTTGAAAATGTAAAATCTTTCGAATAAGTTTTTTTCTAAATGTCATTATTCAATAACATTTCAATGACCATTCATTTGAAAAAAAAAAAGTTTAATAAATGGATAACATTTTTGCTAATATAATATTAATATTATGTTAGGTTATTTTTAGTTATTCTAGAGCTACTTTTCATTGTTCTAAATTATTTCACCTTACATTGTTACGACTATATATGGCTATTCAAAGTTATTTTTGGGTATTATAATTATTTCACCCTAGGTTACTTTCAGTTATTCTAAGTTACTTTTGGTTATTGTAATTGTTTCACCCTAAGTTATTTTTTATTATTTTAAGTTATTTTTGGCTATTGTAACTATTTCACCCTAGGTTACTTTTGGTTATTCTAAGTTACTTTTGGTTATTGTAATTGTTTCATCCTAAATTATTTTTTATTATTTTAAGTTATTTTTGGCTATTGTAACTATTTCACCCTAGGTTACTTTTGGTTATTCTAAGTTACTTTTGGCTATTTGTTTCACCTTAAATTATTTTTTATTATTTTAAGTTACTTTTGGCTATTATAGTTATTTCACCAAAATTACTTTAAGTTTTTTCACCTTAAGTTTTTTTTATTATTATAAGTTTTTTTTGCTATTTTATATTTTTTTGGCTATTATAAGTTTTTTCACTTTAGGTTATTTGTGGTTATTATAGGTTTTTTTGGCTATTAGAAGTTATTTCATTTTAGGTTATTTTCAGCTATGTGAGGTTATTGTTGGTTACTTTTGGCTATTTAAAGTTATTTCACCTTATGTTATTATTGTCAATTCTACATTATATTACCATAGGCTATTGGTGGTAATTCTATTGGTGCTTATTATTTATTATTCTATTAGTGCCTATATATTTTATTAGTGGCTATTTTATTTGTGCTTATTGGTCATTCTTCTATTGGTGACTATTATATTGATGGATATTGGTGGTTATTTTAGGTTAAATTACCATAGGGTATTTTATTGGCAGATATTGGTGATTATTTTATTAATGCCTATTGTTGGTTATTTTATTGTAGGCCATTAATGGTTATCTTATTAATGGTTTGATGGTTATTTTATTGGTGGCTATTAATGGTTGTTTATTAATGACTATTGGTGGTTAATTTTGGGAATTTTAAATTATATTATCATAGGCTATTGATAGTTATTTTATTATAGGCTATTATAAATTATTTTTCATAGATTATTATTAGCTATTCAAGGTTATTTTACCTTAGGTCATTATATTTTATTTTAGATTATTTTAAATTGTTATATTTAGGAAGAAATAGCTTGTAATGATATAAAGTAAAATAACCTTGAATAACCTAAAATGCAGTTTAAAATAACATATATTAATTTAAAATAAAATAACCTAAGGTTAGTTGAATAATTTAATTTTAAATAACTTAAAATAAAAATCTTATAATAAGTTAGTTATGATATTTTAAGGTACAATAACATATAATAGTTTAAAGTATAATAATTTATAATAGCCTATAATAACGTAGGGTATAAGTTATAATAACTAAAGTAACCAAAAATAATATAAGGTATATCCCAAAATAACAAAGGGTATTTAAAACAACATAAAAAAAAAACCTATTTACCATAGTAAATTATAATAATAAATTATGTCAACTAATAGTCAAACACGATGTTTACATAATGATATTATAATGAAATAACTTTAACCAGGGTGAAATCATTAAAGTGCACTGAACTTATTTCAATTTTAAGGTCCTATAGTGAATTTTCAAAAACATTGATTAATCATTGTTACTTATGTTTTACAATGGTTTTATTGCTTGAAAAAACTCATAAATGACTCTTGAAACACATATTCACATAAAAGTATCACCTACCATATTTTTGAGTGAAAAGGATTTTCTTATGACTTTTTGCAACTTACAAATGGAATATTTTTAATATATACCCAAAATCTTTCAAAAAAATAGTCACTGGAGTCTTTACTAAGGGTGCACCCTTGGCTTTATATTTTGTGGATGTATCTGATCTTTTACTAACAAACAACCCCACTTGTTGTGAAAACATAATGGGGTCCATTTTATTTAACCCATTTTTCATCCAAATGTTGCATAAATACCAATTTTAATAATTAATATCTTTTTTATGTTTAATCCAAATGGAAAAAATAAAAAGACCATTTAAAAAAAAAATCAATGACATGTGCACATTCATATTTATTTATTTTTCAAAATGAAAACTTATTTGAACTAGAAAACATTTTCAATGACCATTTTTCAAAAAGAAAAGAAAATTTCAAGCACATGATTTATAAATGGATTTTTTTAATGATTGACATAATAATAATTAATTATCTCCCATATTTTAAACTTTTATTCGATTAAAGAACCATATTATAATTTATTCAAAAAATTACATTTACAATTTAATAATAAATATTTTACATTTAGAAAATATAATTTATTTTTTCTATATAATTATATGTAAATATTAAATTCCAAATTACAACATATCAAATAATGCTATCTAATTCATAATTTTATGTTGCACAAATGTGAACTTTAATATTTTATGTTTTATCGATATTTAAATCCAAATGACAAAGTTAAATGTAATTTTTATTTATTTTTCAATAATGTACATACATGTATGTATACAAATGTAAATATATTTGAACATATAAAAAAATCTTGTTATTAAAAAAAAATTCAATGATCATTCTTTAAAAACAATTGAAGTGCATAATTTATGAATGGGAAATTTTTTATGGATTACATAACAATAAATAAATAATATATCTCCTACATCTTAAAACATGTATTTGATTTAAATTATATTTTAGAATTAGATATGTAATATATCATAATCTTAGTAGTAAATTTTTTTAATGAATATTATATAATTTATTCATGTATAACATTTATAAATAGATCATAAATATTTTGATAGTAATAAAATATAATACACTTGTTTTATATCAGCTATATTATTCATGATGTGCGATATTAGTTTAAATGTTTCATTTTAATTTATAACATATCAAGTGATGTTTTGTAATCAATAATTTTATGGATTTTTTTTAGAGGATTCACTTGTAGCACTTAACATTGGGAAAAATGTGTTTTGTTGGATTTATTTGTGTAACTAAAAAGTGGAAAACACCAATAAGAAGATTTAGCTAAATATGGCTATATTAAATATGAAGTAAATAAGTTTTAATACAGCGATTTTTATTATTTTCTTACCTCCGCACTTAAACTTTCAAAAACATTTCATGTCAAAATATTGTAATTTGTAAATTTTTGGGGCCAAATTTCATGAGTAAATTTTGTTGTTAAATATTACCAGCCTTTTGGAAACTAATTATACTATTTTATGAAATTATTAAATTAAAAAAATCTTTTTGAAATAGTGAAGTAATGTGAAACCAAGTATTAAATTTGTATGGATATTGTATTGTTGAAATGTAAAATGTAGATATATTATTAAGTATTTTAGAAACATGTACAATATGTGACAAAATTGGCAAGGTATTATGTTCATATCAATTATGTTTTTCAAGGTTATAAATCTTTTCAAATAAAAAATAAAGCAATTTTCTCCTCTAAATTGGGATAAAAATGTGCATAATCAATAGGTTGTTAATTCATAAATAGTAGTTGACATCTATTCATGTAATTGCAAGTTGAAATGTAACCATATAGTTGCAATATAATCACATTGTAATCACATCATGGTTGGAAATTAAATTATTAGCATAATTTACGACTACATGATTAAACTTATAACATAATTGTAAAATGTTGTAATCACAAAACACACATTTTGGTATTGTTACCTAGGTTATTTAAGCCTAAGTTAGTAACATTATACCTAGCTTATGTTAATATAACATGTATAAGTACTAAGTATACAAGCTTAACCCAAATAACATTAAATTAATATAATTAATATATTTACTTAAGCTAATATAAGTATAGGTTAGTATATTAAGTTGCCTAAGTATAGCACCTTAAGTAGCTTTGGAATATAAACTAATTATATACCCTAGGTAGGCTAGGTTAGTATAACATAATTTTGGCTAGTATAAATAGTTTATGTAAATAATGTTGAAATTTGAACATGTTCATTAACCTAGATCTAAAGCCATGGCTTTTTTACACAACTTTTATGAAGGATGTGGCTTGGAGCAAGGCAAACTTAATCATTATTTGGATGGTTTTTAATGTGAAATTAACCTCATCATATGATTGGGCAACCTAGTTGGAACATGGAATTGAACATGTAATGGTCAAGAACTTAACACTTTTGACAAAACAAAGGAAAAATAAATGAAAATTGATCAAGAAACATTCCAAGATTGTTTCCATGGTACAACCTTAATTATCATTGGATCTTGAAAACATGTGAATGAGATGTGGCCTTCTTGCTTCCCAAAAATGTATCACAAACTTACACAAACTTCATAGGTTTATTTTTATGCAAAATCCAATTTTCATGGGTTTATACAAAAATATATGAATTCCATGCTATGGTTAATATGAACAATATTTGCACGTATTCAATATCTTAAATATTCAAACAAATGAGACATTGTTTTGAATGACATACATGAATGTTCATGTTTAATACACAAAAATACATAGTTTTATGCAAAATTACATGACAATAATTGTAGGGATTTAGTTAAAATGTAAATTATATGTACTTCAATCAAAACGTCATAATTAAGTAGAAAAGATACATCATTATATAAAGTAATATATTTATTTTTCATGCCATATTTACATTACATTAAAATGTGTCCTTGTACACCAAGTGATTTAATTGGAGTATGAATGAATTCATTGGTTACAATGAATGGGACTTAGTGGGGAAGTAGTGAATTCATTGGTCTAATGAATGGGGATTAGTGAACTACATGGACATTTTGTAGTAATGTTACGTTTTGAAGCCCAAAGATTTTGCACAAACATATTGTTTTATAATTTTCGCACAAATTTTGTTGAAATTTTGTGATATTGAAAGTTTGTGATGTGCCTCACAAAAATGTTTCAAGAGGATTTACATAGGAGCTTGCATAACTTGATAATGCATTGGCATAGATTTGGAAACACATTTTTCAGCAAAAAAATTTTCAACTATCACAAGGGGGGACAAAAAAAAGGTGTTAATAAAAAAAAATGGTGGATGGTCAAACCATTATTTCTTAGTCATAACTAGCCAATCACATTTATGAGATTTATATTTTTTTTTATTTGGTTGAATTAGAAGACAACTCCATTTGCACAACCCAACATAAGTGTAAATTTGATTCCATCATGGTCAAGGTTGCATTTTGAATGAACAAGGCCTTCACTAAATAAATCTTGTTTGTAGAGGTTCATGTTATGATTTTTTTTCTTTCCAAGGGGAAGGCATTAAGACAACACCAATTTTGCCATTAAGTTTTTCCCATGCACTCTTGATGCCATAATTACAAAGCTACTTGAGGCATTACATGCCAGTTTGGAAGAAAGTTGCCTTTCAATTTTTTTGAATAAAGGTCCAATCAATTTGGCACTTGAGGCATATGTGAAAGACCATTTTTTTGCACATGCCATATGATTAAAAAAATGTATACACTCAATTAATACCCACATTAAAATTTCATACTAATACAATGGGACTTTAGGCTTATAAGTTATAACTAATTTTTTTCTAGCATGACATGTTAATAATCTACCTTGTAATTTCCTAGAACAATGGAAGACAAGACATTGATCTCTTGCATGCATGCATGGTTTTTTTCAATTTCTTTTTTGCTATAACATGAATTGGCAAGTATCCCAATAAAGATTAACATTAATTATCAAATTTTAGTGCATAATAAATCTAAATCATAAAATATTGGCTCAACATATTGCGCTTGATTTTTAAAAATCAATGAAAATGAATCATTTTTTATCATTTTTTTCTTCAATTTGGCTATTATATTTAAAGCACTAACATTATTATTGTTGTTGTTGTTATTTGGCATAAACTCTTGAAAGTTCACCACTAAAAATCATTGATTATAACTTACACGTGCTTAATATTCAACCATTATGTTTGATATGTTGCACTTTATTGTTATTATGAGAGTTCATATCAAAATTGTTGAAGCACATCAATTTCTACCTTTCTAAGTTTTAATTTCTAACCAAAGTGGATATTAAAAGGTTAGTCATGCAATTTTTATCCTACATGGAAAAACTAGTGTTGTGCAATTCTTTGATTTTTCAAAGAACCACTAGTTTAAAATAAGTCAAAATCAAAGAATTGATGCTTTTAGGTATTTCCAAAAAATCAAAATAAATAACCAATTGATTCCAAATGTTTCAAAAACAACAAATCAAAGAACTATCAATTCCAAATTTTTTAAAACCTTCAAAGAACTATCCATTATACCATAAATCTCATTCTACGACTGGTCCTTATCAATTATACTAGTTGCTTATGCCATTTGTGGTTTATATGGACTTGTCGTTTATGTTTTTTTAGTCACTTATCCACTTTTAGTGATATAACATTAGTCATAAAATAACATTTTTGGTGTATTGTATCAATTTTCATGAAAGAAGTAACCTTTTAATCTTTCCCAATTTTTTCATGTTCTTTGACTTTTTAAACTTTTCTAGTTGATGTTAATAATGGGTACCATGAAAATATTATTTGTCATGTTGGTCCCAAGGGGCCAAAGTTTCAAAAAATGGGATCCACTAATTATATACCTTATGATTGATATGATCATTGGTTGGCAAGGAATTGGCAAAAACCTCAAAAGAACCGCCCAAAATTGGTGAAGACTTATGCCAATTTTAAGTGTTGTTGCATGTAGCTTTACCAAGTGTAATACATTGATGCACTTTTAAAACATGTAATTGTTCACTTTTATAGGCATTATGTTTTCAAAAAGTTCATCATCATTTTACATTTGTGATATTTGACAAGCATTTGATAGATATCATATTTTTTTAATAAAAAATGAACCTCGTGAGGTGTGTATTCCTACAAAGCCTGCCCCCTCTTTGGGCTTTACAAGTTACACTTTGTAGGTTGGATTTGAGTGCAAGATCATCAATCTACTATAATTACAAGCTCCAAAACTCACCTCAAAAGATGATTTGATTGAAGAAGAAATTGATAGGCTTCAAACTTATTAATATAACCACACTATTATTTTAGATATATTAATAAATTTAGTTCCTAATTAATCAACCATGTTTTTTATCATCTTTTGTGGATAATTGGTGATTATTGCTACTTACATGAGATTCTCTAGATTATTTGATATCTTCTAATCCTTTCCAATTTTTTTGGTTCTTGACCCACTACCATTTATTCTTGGTCTTTAGCCTTGTTCCTTCAACCATATTTTTTTTCATGTTTTGTATTTTCATGATTCTAAATATAGTTGAATTTAGTACTCTACTTTATCTATGTGGTATCAAAACATATAGGATTTTAATCTTAGGTTATGTGCGAGCACAACTCCACAATGTCTATTACAATGACCAAGGTTTGTGAGCTTAACTCCAAACATAAAGAAATCAAACTTAGTCTTGATTTCTACATGTGAACATAGTTCTACCATGTGTATCTTCTAGTGTTTACAAGACATCATGTTTGGTAATATTGTGTTTCTAAATGGTAGCAAACTTGTTGGGTTTGCAGATTATGATAATTGGAAAATTAGAGTTAAGAGTTGTCTCAAGAGAAAAAGAGTACAATGTAACCCAAAATTATGAAGTAAAAAAATAATTTGTTGGAGTCAACTAAAAAATTACCTTTTGAACTTAGAGAGCATTTTTTAGTCTGGAGTGAAAGTGAATTAACATGAAACTTTAAGTGGCCTTACAACATGACAATATTTTTGGACAACCCTCCAAGCCTTTTCTTTAGGAAAAAAACACAATAAAATGGGCTAATAAGAAATTACCATTGTTGTCTAGTTTAAATTTTTGTGTTGTTTCTTTTTTTTGGGCCAACTTGACTAGAGGTTCAAACTCAAAGATGCATCATAATTAAAACCATGTTGTTGTCTATGGATTTTCACTTCTTGAAAACTAATTTTGGACCAAATTATGAAGTTGACATTTGAAAGAAATAAGAAAAGAATGGCCACTTTAGTAAGTTCAACATGAATTTTCAAAAATTTGAACGGTAAAAGGTAAACTAAAATTATTTTCTCTATGAATGCATGGATTCCCATCATTTATTTTTCTTGTCTTTTTGTCTTTGTTTTGCAACATCAACCTTTGGTGGCTCCTCCATTAATTGTTGTCATGAGTGCAAATCATCCCACCTTTTTTGTCTATTTTTTTGCTTTTGGTTTTTCTTTTGGGTTTTCTTTTCCCCCTCTCTTCCATTTTGGATTTGACCTTCGAAAAGGTGCACAATTCAATTCTTCCTCCATTGCTCACACCTTTTTATGTACAAAAATGGTTGATGATGATGACATTCAAATGATTGTTTTAAACAATGTTATGATTTTTCACAACTCTTGGAACTAGTGGGTACTTATAGATTTGTAAGGAAAATAATATTTAGTGATGATAGTAGAGGTGGAGGAGGAGGGAAACCATTCAAGCTTCGCTTGAATCAAAATTGTTACATTCTTGGAATCAATCATAATTTTGTAGGTTTTAAAATTTTGGTGGATTTTAGTATTGGCTTAAAAAGGCATCATTTTTTTGTTTTGAAGGAAGATGGCAAAGTTTGTTTCATGTAAGAAAATTTCCCAAGTGATTGTTGAAGATTGTATATCAATGTATGAGCAAATTACTCCTAGGAGTACAATTGCATTGCATATCAATGTCAAGCTATTATTTGAGGAAAACTAGAAATTAAGAATATGGGAAGTTCGTCTTCAATTTTCCATGAGGTTAATTTGAAGGTGTTGCTTCAAGGTGGTGTTTTGTAATGGATTATTACTTGCAAATTGTAAGTTACCCACAATAACATTTTTCCTTTTCATTCAAATTTGGGTGATGTTCCAAGTACAATACTAGGGTTTTTAATGATTATATATACAATTTGGAGGAATTGTGAAGAAGAAAACTACAAATTATATTCTTTCCTTTCAACAATTGTTTATAAATAATTGGTGAGCAATATTTTCTCATTTGTGTTGTGGATTGCAACAATTTCAAGAAATGGGTAATTGAACCATGTTGTTTATAATTTTTTTGATTTGCTAAAAAAAATCACATAACAAATGTAGGCATTTTTTTCCAAAGAAAGTGTTTAAAAAACAAATCATAGTGATGAATCAAGCTAGTTAAGATAGAACAACTTTAAGTTCCATAAATTGTAGGTCATCATCATCACTTGGACAATTCCAAATTGGAATATGTTCAACCCCTTACCAAGTAAAGAGGCATGAAAAGGTGTTTTTCCCAACCCCATATTCACAAATAGATTTTTGATACCTTCTCCACCAATTTGCATCTCATTTCTCTTCAATTGAATTTTATCCAATTGTTGAATTGGACTTCAATTTAGTTGAATTCAAATTCCATTCAATAGATATGAATTTAATTCAATTCAACTTGCATGCAATGTCATAATCTAATTAAATGACTTAATTTCCACAAAATCAATTTATTTTTTAATCATTTAGCATGGATAAACAAATATCAAGGTGTAATGAAAACTTTGTTTTAGTTCATTTTTTTTCCACTTAAATTTCACCATTTTATTTTCATAAATAATATGTCAATAATTAAGGCAAGAGGAAGAGCATAACAACCAAGATGGGTAAGGATATGTAGGGAAAAACAATGACAACCAAATAATGAAGTTTTTGGTAGTGGTGGAGTTTAACAAATGTGGAATCCTACTTGACACAAAAAAAGTTGAAAACTATGATAAGATGGTGAGAGATTTCTTAATGTAAATTTTCATAAGAAAATTCCATCCATAATCTTCAATTTATTTTGTAAGTTATTGACATTTCTTATTTGAATTAAAATACTTTAAATATTAATATACAATTAATAACTTGTGTGATTTGCAACCTCCAATGATTTTTTTGTGACAATATAATGTTTACAGCTTGAATATATATAATGTTAAAGGTAAAAGATCAAACACAAATTATGAAATGAAATTTATGAAAATGACATCATTGCAACATTATAGACCATCAATCAACTAGCTTGTTTTACATGTGTGGATTAACAATGTTCCAAATAATTGAAAATTTATGAAATTATATGAAAATCCTTCATTAAAAAAATGGTCTTCAATGTTTCCATTTTTGAAACATATATATCTATACAATTATGAATATGTGTGATTCATAGATGCCAACTCATGAACATGAGCAAATAAATGAAAAGGAATGGTGTCCAAAAAGTTGGAAAAGTTGAAAATTGGACATGAAGAGCAAAAAATTGTGATCAAACATAACATTAATACTACTAGTCCAATAGTGTTGGAAAATTGCATGACAACTTGAACTCCACTTGTAAGACATTTATCAATTACTCAAACTTGAAAATTATTACAATTTGGTGCTTCATAATTTTCTCCCAACAAAGGTTACATCCTTTTCATTTATTTTGGATTATAAAGTTGAAGAATATTCTAATGATGTTCTATTTTATAGATGTTATTGCAATGTGTTCATAATCATGTAATATATTATTTAAAGAAAATTGTGTGCATAATGAAAAAAGTTGGAATGGGTATGAATGTGGGGAAAATAACCACTCATATAATCAAGGTAAGACCTTAACAATGGTTGTGAGCAAAGTTTCACTTCCAGCCTATCACCTTAATGTTGATAGAAAAAAAGGACTGCATACAACAAGTATGTTGTAGAATTATGTATTTACAATTGATTCTAATTTTGTAAAGACTTGTCCTGTGCCATTATCATGTTTTATTTTAATCCCAACTTGATTGATATCATCTTTTGTACAAAACTAATATAAATTGGCATGTGTGTTTGGAAATTGTCGATGTTTATTCCCAATTCAAACTAGAGAACAAATGACAACATGAAACTATTTTTTTGGATTTATACTACATAAAAAATCATGTTGGTGCAAAGAATGGGCTTCTCTTGGAAGCAAAGAATAATGTTTTGAAAGGATTTTCCCAAAAAAAATCACATTGATTTATTACTAATTTATTTTCAAATATGGTGCAGGATGTTTTTTTCCCTTTCTATGAACATTACCTCCATTTCCGAGCTTTTGTGCCTATGGGTGTGTGGGACAAATTTATAATGATCATAAGAAATTTAAAAGGATTTGTGAATTTTACCATGGTGCTTGCAATGTAAGTGTTAGTTCACTTAAGGTGCTAGGCAACACCTCCTTAACAATTAATAAAATTGGACTATATGTTTAACCCATTCCCAAGTAAAGAAACATAATCTATGTTTTTTTTAAAGTTTTTTTTCCAACACAATATTCACAACATATTTTCAAACCTTTTGCATTTCAATTCTCTTCAATTCAATTGAATTGTAACCTAATTGTTGAATTCAATGTATTTGAATTCAACTAAATATGAATTCAATGAATTTCAAATCCATTTGATTCAACTTGCATGTAATGTCATTCAATATTTTCACTCAAAATGGAACTTAATTTCCACATTGAATATAATACATTTCAACAATTGATTAATCAATTGTCACTAGTAACGCTCAACAATGCATAGCCCAAATTTGACAAATATTCATACTACACATTATGCCCAACTACATAAAACTTCAAAGAATTTTTAAAAAAAATTAACATTGCATCAAATCCCACTAATGACATTCTTGGATTTGAATTGTTTTCAGGTAATAGGTATTGGGAAGTTGACAACATGAATGTGTAGGTGTCTATTTGGGCAAGAGAAAAAAGAAGTGGCAATAGTGGCAAGAGGGGCGATGATGGGAATGAAAGGTGCATGGGTGTGGTATCGGTTTCACTTGCAACAACAACCTATACGCACACAAATGGTAACCTCTGGTATCTTATGGGCTATTGGAGATGCCATTGCACAATCCGTTAGTCGAAGCATAGAACAACATCTTGCTATGAAGGAAAATTCCACCACAACTATTGTAAGTGTACACACAATTATGGCTTTCCTCCCTCCCTTTCATTTGTTTTCATTTTCTTTAATTCCTATTTGATGCCACCACCCATTATGTTGAATTCATCAATCATTATATACACCAAACTTATCAAATTTCACCAAATAAAAAGTGTGAACTTCTTCAAAGGGAGGCATTTACATCTAGTTCCATTTTTAAAAATCAGTTTGTTAGAAAAATTTGAAGAATTATGGTTTTTTCTTGGTTGTAACTTGCATTATTGTTTTAAATTTTTGGCACATTCAATATTGGATCCTTGAAATAATGTGACGCCTAAAGTTACAAGTACATTAAAATCTTGGACCTCAAAATTGAATAAGGCAAAAGAATTGTGTGATTAACCAAACCTGGTAGTCTTGTGGAATATGTAGAATTGTTTTTGTTTCAATTGCATGATCAATGTTTTAGAAAAAAAAGTTTTCCAACTTGGTGATGATTTGATTTAATAGGTTGATGAAAATAAATGCTTGGAAAGAACTTTTGATCACAGTACTGATTGGAGGAGAGTTGCAACTGCAAGTTCTTTTGGCATTGGATTTGTGGGACCTGTTGGGCACTTTTGGTATGCATTTTTATTGTTTACATCAAAAGAATGTCATAAGTCTAAGATTTTATGTGTGAGTGCACAACATACATCCAAATGAGTCAATGTGTAGGGTTGACCAAAACTCCAAATCATGCCCAACTTTCTTGTTGAATGTTTCAAAAAGGCGATGAATTTGAAATGTTGAAATAATTGTTCCAACTTTTGGACCACCTCAATATTTGACAACAATTTTATGATTGCAAGGTATGAGGCACTTGAAAGTGTATGCATTAATAGATTAAAATTGAAGCCAAATTCATTTCGATTTATCACCACAAAAGTGATGGCAGACACCTTCCTTTTTGGACCTGTGCACCTATTAGCTTTTTTCACCTATACGGGATTAGCTTCAGGCAAGCCATGGGATGAAGTCAAGCATGATGTCAAACGTGATTTCCTCCCAAGTTATATGACAGAAGGACTTGGTTGGGCGATTATACAAGTTAGTGTTTCTTTGTGACTCATAACTAATTGAATCAAGTTGTTTTCCAAATTAATTATTTATCATCTTTTGCATGATTTTTCTTGCAAGATTAGCAATAATCATTTCAAAATATAGACTTGAAAATATTATTATTATTATGTGTTTTTTAGATTTTAGTATCAAAATTAAATTTGCAATAAGTTAAAATGAAGCATGATTATGTATGTTGCATTAGTGAGTGCACCCTTGTGTTGATTTAGTTCATTGCAATGAAGATCATTTTCATATTAATTGGAATTCAATTTTGGGAATTTTGTAGAAGTTTTCCTAATGAACCATGATATCTTTTAATTATGTGGGTTAGTATTGAACAGGTTGCAAATTTTCGGTTTGTTCCAGTAAGGCACCAACTTCTCTACGTCAATTGTTTTTGTTTGGTTGATAGTGCATACCTTTCTTGGGTAAAGCATCAAGACAATGCCCCTTGGAAGAAGTACTTGACCTCCCTAGTTTCCTCTAGTCCTAACAACACAAAGAATTGATAAGCGATTGAACTTTTTGTCTTTTTCTTTTCAATTGAAAGCTTTCAACCTATAATTTCTTTGTTAGTTCTACCATTTGTAACCTATTGTCTTCTTTGCCCTTAAATAATTTGGGAATGAAGGTCTTGTAATGGAATTCATAAACTTGACCATTGATTGACTAAGTTTTTGAACAAGGGAGACATAATGGTCCTTTTATGTGTAATGGTTAGTACACTTGTGAAGATGCAACCCACATAATTGGATTTATGGGTGTTATCAAAAGACAACCTTTAGATGTTTTTTTTAAAGAATTGATGTCATTTGTCCAACAAGGATGTTTCATTTGCCTAATATGAATGTTTTTTTTTCAAGCACCAATGTCATTTGTCTAACATTATTGATGTCCTTTTGCCAACATTTCCTATGTGTAGTTGCCCTTGTGAATATACAATGCATGACATTGGATCTACCCGTGTTATCTTTACATGTTTAAATTGTGATTTAATCTTTTATTGCAATATGTTGCAAAGTTGTTGTTGGTTATCTTTTATTCTTATATTCAATTATGTTATCAAGAACAAATATGAAATTGACCTAACACATTTTCTTCCTATGTGTAATGGTCAAAACTTGTGAAGATGCAACCCACACAATTGGATTTGCATGTGTTATCAAAAGACAATTTTTCAATATCTAAATAGTGCCAAATAACCTTACATTGTAAAGAATTTCAAAATTATTGTTGGTGATTTTGTGTATGTGTTCAAAACTTGTGTCATTTTTCAAGCACTAATGTTATTTGCCCAACAAAATGTTCAATGCCAAGTGTTGATGTGATTTTACCAACATTAATGTTCTTTTGCTAAGAATTGCATCATTATTCCAACATTCATGTTCAACCCACAATATGGGCGTATGAAGTGTGAAGGCCTAACATTTCCATACAACATGAATAGTGAATTGTTAAACAACCATCTAAATTATATAGCCCTACATATTCATCAAGCTTGGTTTCAATAAGTGTGTAACCAAAAACGAGAGGGCGCCATCAAACAATAGACACCCTAGATGCACAACAAACACTCTTGCAGACCATGATTCCGATGACCGACCTCAATCATGATCTCAGAATTCACTCTCCCTCAATGCTCCACAAAAACTTCACGATACCAAGACACAAAATCTCATACAATTTATAGCTCCTCACTTCAATTGTGCATCGGTCTCTCAAAACACAACTCCGACTATGGCAGCAAAGCTCAGATTTTATTCACAAAAATATACAGAGGCACATCATTCTGCTTCGAATACGTCTGTAATGACATAGTTCAGTTCACCCAACATCAAAAATCTCACGTTCTCACAATCTACAACTGTTAGATTAAGTGCACCTCATCCATCAGACTTCTAGTACTACCTTTTCAGGCTCACACGACAATCGAACTTCTGTCTCTAGACATCCGATCATACTCTGTTGATTAGCCACAGCGCAGCGGAAAATTGATCAGCTAACCAACCACACAAATTGTACCTCCTCTTGTCTTTCTCCTTTCTTTCTCCTATCACCCAGACCACTCCCCTCTACTCCATTCTGCCAGATCTGTCTCTTCTTGAATTATTTTTCGTCATTCTTCTTGGATCCTCCTCCTAGTCTCCTTGCCTTCTCCCACACGCTCCAAACCGCCATTTTTCATAATCTCAGCACCGACCTTAGTCATAATTCGGAGCCGCCATTCAGCCTCCATACCCATTCAATGCAGTCGTCATGCAAATCTCTCAGTCCAACACCTCACTCCCTAACCAGCAAAGCTTCCCATGCAAAAGTAAAGTAAAAGCAGCCGCCACATAAACAAAACGGCTCAATTAACACACAATTTAACTTCCCTAATCAGTGACGTCCAGAAGTTGATGTAACCTAATTTAGGGTTACAAGTGCATAAATGAAAGAAGCACGATGAAAGAACTAAATAAATCAATAAAAAAAATCAATATTAGTAATAAATTATTTACAAAACAATCATGCATGATTAAAAATAACAATTTTTTTTGCAAAAATTACAAGTTACACAATACTAAAGGAAGTTATAAATGATTCAAAATTCACATCAATGTTTATGCACAAAACATATTAAGAAGGAACCATAGTCCAATACCTTATTGCAACTTGTACATGCATGCATTTTCTAATAGTTTTCATGGTACAAGTTGTAAAAACAAAATGCTTATGAATGTAAGAGTTTGAAACTATATATCATGGCTATACAAAAAAAAGGTTGTTAAGAGCATAGGAGTTCACTACTAGCCTTTTGTCTTGAAAAAATGCCTAGAAAAGTTTGGCTAGGAGTTAATTTTGTATTTCATGTACATGCAAAAAAATGGCCACTTAAATAGTTGTTGGGTTCAGTTATTAATCATGTGTAGGTGCCTTTGCAAGCATGTTACATGTGGTATAAGTCACAAACACTCACTCCAATTTGCCTATAATTTTATAACTATTTAAACCTTAATTCTTTTCTAAAACTTAAAATTTTGGTTATTCTTTAACCCTAATCCAAATTTTAATTTCTTAAAACTAAAACTCTGGTTTTTGCTCAACCCTAAACCTTAAACCCTAATTCAATTTCTAAACCTCAAAACTTTGGCTTCTCTTCAACCCCAATCCTTAAACCCTAATCCAACATGAATTTTCACTATTTTTACTACCATAATAATTGTATGTTCCTTTTTTTCACTTTTTGATTCAATCCTTCACATTCTTTGATATTTTTGGCATGTACTTGCACAATGCCTTGCTATCAAACCCATCGTCAAAGTTTAACATCTTAATTGAATCCATTGATTCCTTTGAAACCATGGCCAACTTCTTCCACTTCTTGGTTGGTTGGGTGTCATCAACTAGTCCCTTAATGAATATTTTTTTAAAATTGAACTACCAATGCTATTCTTTCACACTACCTTCTCCTTACTAAGTTCTTAAGTTTAAATGCTTGTGGTGCCTTGTCCTTAGGAAGGGTGTCTGTTGATAGTTTCATTTAATTTCGGTAGATATTATAGTTTAAATTGTCATATTTTGTTGACAACTAGAAATTGGATCTTAGATTTATTTTCATTATGAATACTAGACATTTTAGTTTATATAAATGTTTTTAAAGTTATTTTTCAACTTTCAATAAATGTGTTGTTGTTTGACATTGATTTCAGTCAACTATATAATTTAGTTTATTCCTTAAATATTTATGCACATGCAAATGTTTCTTATAGATATTCATGCATGTACATTGTTGTAACACACTATTTCCTTACAATTTTCTATCTTTGTTATTCATAATCAATCCCATGGCATTCAAGATTAGATTTTGTAGTATTTCTTGTTCATATTGGTGATTATGTTTTATGCATTGTAATGAGAAGTCATTTCTTGTAGTGCATTCTACAATCTATTTTTCCTTTACATTAATTTTTGTTTCATTTCTCTTTGAAGTTTGGTTGTGTTCAAGCTTGTGTTGATGTTATTATAAAATGGCAACATTCCATCATGAAAAAAAAGTTGAACTCCTCATCCTTGTTGATGAATTTGGAATTGCACATATGACAAAGAAATGTTTGTGTGCAATGTTTTGTCAAAAAAATCACACAAATCTATGAATGTAGTTTGCTAATCCACTCCATCATTGATCAATTCCTATTTGACCCCCACACCATGGGTGATGTTGTTTGATTCCCAAACTATATCCACCTTTCAAAATCTTCACATTTGAATTTTATTTTTTTCTAATGATTATTTAGGGCATTATGTTTTACAACTAGCCATTTCCCCTCTTGTGTATTTCCATCCATTGTGGATGAGACTTACATCATAAGCCCTCCTTTAATTATATAATCTACATATGAACACTTTCATATCGAACTTTGCGTGATAAGTCTTTCTATCCAACCTAAAAAATGTGTAACATGGTCCCCCTTTGGTCCATTGCCTAACTTCGACACCCATTCTTATTTTATCACCCCACTAAAAGGAATTAAAGTCTTAGGGATTCCACTAGGTGCTTCATCATTCACATCCTTCATGAACGATGCCTTTCTAAAAGATGTTTGGCGTGTTGACTTTTTCCTTACAATGGGTGATGTTCAAGTAGCCTTTGGAATTTTAATTCATTGATTCATGCAACAACCATTGTATCTATTATGATGCACACCTCCTTCTTCCACTTTCATAGATTTCCTTGCATCCTTTGACTCCTTCCTTCAAGTGTTTGGATCCTTCTTAGGTCCAAGGTCTTTTGATAGAGCTAGCCCATGAGGATTTCTAACTCATAAACATGCCTTTCTTCTAATAGCTTTCAATGGCATCAGGGTTCATATAGACAACCACCGTTGCATCAACATCCTATTTACAAAAAATAAAATCTTGGGTTTTTTCACTACCACCCATTGCAACTACTTGTCCATTTTGACCACAATTTGACTTGTTATCATCACGCACAAATAGCAAGTGAAATTATTTAAAAACTATTTGTGCATAATTTCCATAGTGAAAATAATGACTGCCTTGTTCATTATCATTGTTTTTCCTCAATGTTGGATTTTATAATAATGGAAAAAAAATTGAAATGGAAAAGTCTCAACCCTAGACTCCTTGCAAAAGTGGTAATATTGTTTAATCATTATTTTAACAACTTTTCAATTATTAACATCTACCATAAATTGAATCAATGTTTGATAACAATTGGAGATTGGTATTCATAAACTACACTTTCCATTTACCTGATAAATCACCTTATTTTATTTTTTAATAATTTCAAATTGTTGATGTGGAAATTAAGGTAACATTTAATTTTATTTAAACATTGCATTATAATGGTTAGTGATTTTTGGACACCTCTTCAATTATCAACATGGTATAGGAGTTGAATTTTACATTTTTATCATGTTGAAACCATTTTTCATGGGTTGCATTTTACATTTATCATAATTTAATAAAACACATGCAATAACTTATATGACCTCACATCTTTTGAACTATTAACATTTTCACATGAATTGAATAATTCATTTTAAGTGTGTTAAATCCATCATTATGTAATTGCATTTTGCACTCACTAGGATATATAAAAACTTATAATGTTTCACATTTTTACTTGAATCCAAGATTAAGTCAAAGTGTTCATATATACAAAATCTAGTGTCCATGTAGACCTTGGTATTAAAAAAATTAATGTTCAGACTTCTACATATATATATATATATATATAAGACAATTTTAAATTCACAC
>Ga0209208_10002870_pt1 | contig 24779 bp, 11 predicted proteins | sample S1TSphfallax_3_FD_187694 | JGI IMG/M metagenome (GOLD analysis project Ga0209208, IMG submission 187694) | Host-associated microbial communities from peat moss isolated from Minnesota, USA - S1T2_Fd - Sphagnum fallax MG (SPAdes) (version 2) | ecosystem: Host-associated > Plants > Peat moss >...
TCGATTCCCGACTTTTAGTGGTCGGGAGTCAAACTGCCAGTTTGACTCCCGGCCCTTCTTTTGCCCATAACTTGGGCGACAGATGTCCAAATGGCCGATGCGAGGCCATTTTCGATATCTACGCTTCAAGACCTTTCCAATGACACCAAGAACACCCCAATGCGAGGTGTTTTGGGCCTTTCTGTCGAGCTCTGAACATTCGGGAGTCCCGGAGAACTCCAAATCCTTAACTTTTCCAAGTGTTGGGCTTCACCCCCACACTTGGCCAAGTTAGGGTTGCGACAGAGGATTTTTGAGGATGATAGGATCTTTATTTATTTTTTGTAACTCTTTGAGTTTTGATTTTATGAATCAATACGCTTTGGAATTCTTTTTTGAAGCTTTTATCATTCTAATTTCAAGTGTGGATATTCATATCAATTTTACTCTTTGTAAATAAGAAAAAAAAACATTTATGTTCTTATTTTCCATATAAATTTCAAATTTGGAATGAAACTCACTTGCTAATTTTTTGAAAGAAAGAATTAGAAACAAAGATAAGAGAAATTTTATCTAAGGGAATAAAAAACCCTTACAAATTACCAAAATTGTTTTCCAAGACGTTCAAACTTTTAATATTTATTTAGTTGAAACCATTATTGGTTAACCAAAATTCGAACTTCCATTAGGTCTATCCTCTCAAATGCAATTGGTATATTGTACATAATTCATCTTTGAAAAACATCACAATACTATGGCAAAATTTTTATTGATGGTGTTAAACCAAATTATCTTCTTACAATCAAATTGTAATAATGTTTTCAAATTCAACAAAATATTTCTTTAAGATTCATTTGCAAAACTTGACATTTGCATTTAATTTACATTTATAGTTCTAGTTGTTGGTTGTCATCTTCAGTTCACATAAGTTATTAGATGATCCAAACTAAAGATCAATCACTTAAATGATGGGTTTAAGCAAGATAAAATAGGTCAATTTGTCATTCCAATTCAACAAATAAAAGTAGATTTTGCATTTTTGCATTTTATTTAAACCTTTTAACAACATTATAAAATTTGGGATGTATTGACCATATTTGACCATATGTTCACCTTTCATACATTTTATTATTATGACTATTTAAATTATTTATCATATTTTTAAAAACATGATTGATAATATATATATTTCAAATCAAACAATTCAAATGATGTGCTAATAAAGTGTGAACCATAATGCATGTAAATACACATATTTTGGAACTTGAATATTTCAATGATGACAATGTTAAACTTTTCAAAAATAAATTTCGCTTACAATAGGTTTAAAGCATTTGAAATTCGATATAAGCATCCTTGGGTGGACCCATTGGAGGAATCACCTCAAAGAATGGTAAAACTAATAAAATTGTCAAAATAATATTTTTGTCCCCTTTCTTTTAAAATGTTTCATAGTCATAAATTTATTTGTTTTCATCTTTATCCATTGCATGCCAAAATATATGATCTTAAATGTTCTTTGGAATTTAAAAAAATGAAAATTATGGTTATTTTGGTTTCCTAATTGTAATAGCCCTTTTCATAATCACCTTCCTAAACTTTGGAAATTCATAGCTAAATTATACCTACCCAATTAATTAAATTTAAAAAATTCAAATAGAATGCCTTATGAAAATTAGTTTAAAACAAAACAACAAAAATATGTTTCAAACTTTTATTCCTAACAAAAAAGTTCAAGGAAAGGAAACCTTATAACATTCTTGAAATTATTCTTAAATGCATTTATTAGGAACATCAAAATATATTTTTTATCTCAATAAATATTCAAACTCTATACAACCTAGTTAATGTAATCATTTAAAAATCTAAGAAAAGCCAAATCATTTAAGTGTTTTCTAGGACTTTCAAAATTTTGAGAAGTCTATTAAAGGGTGACATTCCTAGTGGGTCTACCCAAGAATGCTTATGCCCAATCTATTTTCTATATGTCTACAAAATGCATTTTTTGTTTGGATCATGGTGAAACATGCCTTAAACATTTAATAAATGTGCATCATATCTTTGTATTTCACAATTGTTCTTCATGAATATGGAAAAGGTAACTTTGTGCAATTCGAAAAATATTGCAATTTTTACATTTAATATATTGAAAGCAAAAAAATTTAAAAATTAATTGAATTTTTTAACTTCTAAAACTTTTTCCATATCACATTTGATACACAATCATTTAACTGAAAAGATCAATCTCATTAAGCATCACCTATGTTTTAATCTACAAGTGTCACATAATTTTGTTTTTAATCTTTGTGGACTATTTTTTCGACCTACTTTAATATGCTTCACCTTGATATTTTAATTAAGGGCACAAGACCATAACTAGCATGAGGGTGCAAACACAATCAAAAGAACTAAGGGTATCAAAGTTTTAAAGTTTTTTTCCAAGGATTACATGCGACATGCAACATTCATGTGTTGATCTATAATTAAAAAATTTCTACCTTTCATACCTAGTTTACCATGTTGTTTGTTAGATATAAATATTTTTTGACTATGTCTTGATCCTATATCATGTAGATTATGCATTCATGCTCTTTACCAAATAAAAATGAATGACTTTTATTTAAATCACATCCTAAATTCATAATTTTTAAAGCTAAAAATCATGTTTAAACCAAATGTTCTCATATGTGTTATAAAAATTATATATATCAATTTAATAATCATTTTTTCTCTTTCAATCAGCAATGTTAAAATCTTGTTCAATTTAAAAAATGAATGATGCACATTTGATTTGATTTTTTAAATCTTTGGAAAAAAAAAAAATTTATTCAAAAGTTTGAATGCTTTAAATATGTCAAAAGACTCTTGATTTGCATCAAATCTTGAACATTGAAATTTTTGCAAGTATTGCATCCTATTTCAAAAAACTGTTCACTATTCAAATTATTCATATTCTCCTTGTTGGGGGCCATCCCACTTGCTTTATCCCTTGGAGATTTGGTTCCCAATAGGTAACTGTGGTGACCCATCGTGGGCACATAATCACATCTGAAATACCTGCCAAGGAGAATTATATGCAGGTACGTGATCAACTTGTGTTTGCATACATGTCACAAACAAAATTCAAATTAGATCATGGAGATTAGAGAGATATATGCTCTTCAAAACTTCAGAATTTCAGGAAGCTTATGTACAGCACCAGCTTTAATGACTAGTATTTAAATGCAAGGACCAAAAGAATTAAGTTATTCACAAATAGTTGGCTTCCCCTAAATTGCACACAGATTTAACGTTTTCCTTGATGTAAAGGCTTCGTCATCAATAAAACAACATTTGAATGGTTGAAAAGAGGCACTATTTTCCCAAAAACAAACTAATCTCCTCTTCATGATCTTTTAATTTTTCAATATCAATGGATCAAGATTTTCATCACTTGGACTAAAAATTTAACGTCCAAAATTGTATACAGATCAAAATTTTGTGTACAAATGGTTCAATTCAAATTGGAATTCATTTATCAGGATGAATGTGCAAGTGAATATATTCTCACTGATTCTAGATAAAGCCTAACACCAAGTAGTGATCAAGGGCAGCCAGAAAATTTTGAGAACAAACTCAGAGTACAGTACAGTCTTTGCAGCAAGCAAAGCTGATGGTGCACAATATGCAGAGCTAATGATCAAGAACACATCAAGAAAAGTGCAAACGATTTTGGAAGGCATATATTTATGTTTCTAGATTATAAATGTTGCTGCAACAATCTCAGAGACCATGTGTCTCAATTCCTTAACTCAAATCAATTTAGATTACCTAGGAAATCTAAGAAATTTGCGCAAGTCTTGGTCTAACACGGTTTCAAGATCACCAAACCAATTACAAGTGCACTAATGACCTACGCACAACAATTTTTAAGCGTCTTGAAATTTATGCATCACTCGACATTAAATTCCAACACTGATCATCAGTATGCAGCAAAATTAGAACCAATTACCCAGACTCCTGAAGATTAGCTAAGATGAACATGTTACAAACTCACTGTCAAAGCCAAGCTGAAGTTTGAAAATGTCTGGACACAATTTCCATCACTGCAAATCTATGTTGGGTCCAAGCCTCAAGGGGACACCAGTAGAAGACCCTACCTAACAAGAACATGATATAGATTCTATGCTCAAGATTGCAGAGAAAACTTCACTCGAATTCCACTTCGATGGTAATCGAGCTGAGCTACACATGTACCAGTACGTTCCAGCAAAACTAAAATGGAGTTCACAAGGCAAATGAGTGTGGTCATAACCCGAAAATGAGTATATTCTCACTCACAAGGACCATCAGACCATCAACTTCATTTGAACAACGTCAGTACTGATCTAGCCGCCGTTACTTTGCCCCCACCAGCCGCAGAGATCATTAGCTAACGGAGTTCGGCAGGAAAGATAATTACAGAGATCACTGCAGGAACTCTGGAAACTCTGCTGAATGAATATATAAATTGTGAGCACTTATCTGTCTCCATCAAAGAGAACACTAGAGAAGTGTAACCGCAAGCCAAGTTAGTGACGCAGATGATCGGCGGCTGCTGGTCCTGCATGAACAACGTGTCTGCGAACTTTCTAAAAATTCAGACAGCTGGGTACTGATCTGAATCCAGCATTCGACAGACTAGAATACACACATGAACATCGATCTGCAATTGATACGGAACTGTTTGGGTAAAACGGCCTAGATATGTAGCTGCTGCAGCTATAATTCTAGAGCTGTGTACTCTTGAATTGCTAGCTTTTCATTGCCGACCTTTAATCCTTGAAACCGTCACATATGTATGAAGCGTAAACCCTTCGTTCATTGATCTCCAAATATTTTATAGCGGAACTATAGATGGTACTACTAGTGCTCTACTTGAACTCCTGAATTTGTTTGTAATATATTCAAGCCCCGGGCAAGCTGGTTGAAATCTGGCATTATTGAATGGAACTAATCACCTAGTCAAAGGTACCTAGAGTAGGGTTTGTATAGCTGCAAGATTTCGAAATTCGGAGTTTCTGCTATGCACAAGTAATTTGTGACAAAGATAATTGTATCGAGGACCTAGTGGTCCTTCCAGCTGCTTTGTCCCTCAGAGCTCAAACATAGCCCCAACGAGAAATCTCACACTGCTAAGATCAAACACGCACATGGAAGAGGACTTGCACCAGACTGGGAACCGCACTGTTTAGCTCAATTTGCAGTTCTGGATTGTATTGAGGATTTGCAACACGATCTGTAATTGTGAAACGTGACATACCTTAAGAATATGGCTTACAATTCCAGTAGCTGATCTGTTCCAGCTGCTAGCAGCAGTGTGAGTCGACAGTTCTATAGGCTTGTAATATGTGGTACCACATGGTGCATGGCTCTTTGAAAGAGGGCTGGAATCCTTTTGGTACTTGAAGAGGTTGCTGCATGAATGTCTTACGGGACAAGCTGCATAGACGGAGGTCCATAGATTATTCTATCCTGAGACATCATGATCAGCGTCATCTTCTGACACGGCAGGGTCGTTCTCATCCTCGCAGGAGTCCAGACCACCATGCGTAGCATGGCCATCGCCGAAAGCTCTAATGTGGTCTTTAAGGGAGCGTTTGTGCTTGAAGTCCGAACCACAGGTGCAGTACCACAGCTTTCCGCAGTTCTTCTCGTGGGTCCGCCAATCGCCACGAACGGCAAAGGTCTTACTGCATTTGCGACACACGAAAGGCTTGATTCCATGCTTCCTCTTGTAATGCGTCTGCAGGGTGCGGAAGTCCTTCAGAGGCTTGGATCGAGGGTGCGCAATGTTGTTTCGGCATCCTAGCGCACAACAGTAGCACGGAAGACGAAGTATCGCTGTGGGTTGCGTGCCTCGCAATGATTCAGGTCCTTTCCTGTACTGTGATCCATGCCCCCACATATGCATCTGCAAAGACGTACATTAAACCACGTTGGTTCCGTATACGACGATCACAGCCAGCAGGCATCTACTTCAGCCTCAGCAATATCAGGCTAACATGAATTGTCATTGACCGGATTAAGATTATGGCAATCACAAGCCAAATGATCGAACTAATTTTGACTGCGAACCTGCAGGTTATTGTAACGGTTGAAAGTCTTGCTGCAAACGTGACAGGAGAATTGCGTAGGCCCCACAAGAATCTCAGCCGATGTGGGAATCCAATATTGACCTTCTGAAAGCAGCAGCCGACCGACTCCCTCAGTGATGTGAGCGCTGTCTTTGAACTCAGTGTCACCGAGCAAGTGCCCGGATGGTCGATCTCGCTGTGTGGCGCCTTCCATGCAGGCATCATGAGAGGAAGGAGGTCCGATGTGAAGTGCCACTGTCACATCATTGTCGTCACAATACTCACGACATGCATTAGAATCCGGAGCTGGAGGTACAAGCTCAGCTGCAGGTCGAGCCGCGGGATAACACCTTTGCGCTTGGAGATCTTCGACATCCGGTCGTCGATCATCTGCTGTGGGAGGACTGAGGCTTAAGAAAGGTAGCGACCGTTGAAGAGGAGACGGTCCAGCTTCGGACTCACAAGAACGTTGGCGGTTATACAGCCTGTGTTCTTTCTCATAAAAGTGCTGAATCTTAGAATGGCGTAAACAGCTGCACGTATGTGGGTGGTCCAGAGTGTGAAACTGCTCAAAAATATCACGCAGGAATATACCAACATCAGTATTTTGATAAGTCGCGAAACCCCTAAAACTCATGCTGCAATTAGTAATGACCGCAGAATTCTGCGCCGGCTCAAGTGATGAAGCCAGCAGGATGTTGCCAATTAGACAATCTAGATTGTTGCGAACAGCACATGTCATTTTTCTTCGGACTCATGAGACTGAAACAATTTACGAAACGTATATAAATCCGCTGTACAGTTCATATCAATCCGCTGCTGACCTTTCAACTTATGTAACAATTTCTTGTTCATATGCAGCTGCCACCATGACTCGGCGACTGCTACATGAACGATATATTGAATTCCATGAGTCGACCTCGTAGGAGTGGTCAACCTTTCAGTAATCGAGGTCTTTGTCAGCCAGTTCTTAGTAGATCTATCAGATTTCACTCAGCACGTGCACGCCCAAACTAAATCCACCAAGAAAGCTAATTGAAGCTGGCAACTACGAAACAGTTCAAGACGAAATTTAGGATGGAATCCAGCGGATGTCTTGTGAACGCACCCTGGGTATAGTACAGGTACTCGGCGAGTCAGGTGCAGTAGATATGTCAGAATTGAGGCGGGTTGATCCGGTTGTGCCGCTGGGCCACAAACTCATGTCAGTGAAAGGGTCGATGGCGCCAACATGAGTGGGCCATCGCGCACTTGTATCAGGCTGCAACTGCCACCATTCTTCACATAAAGCTTGTACCGGTTGGGCATGACGTATGGAGCTCAAAGATTGTGGCACTGGAACTGACGTGCCCTGCTCATGGTCACACGTCCAGCTCATTGCAACTTCCTCCAGCTGATGATCTTTCTCTGCACGAAAGCCCTTTCCCCGAATCCTCGAGAGTACACCTTACACCAGGGATACCTCGGTCGCTGCTGCAAGTCGGATCGAGCAAACGGTTAAGTTCTTGCGCTTGCCGCCAGCATTCAGAAGGTAAGATATGTGCATATTAGAAGCTAGAACACCCGGCGCAGTTCTTTAACTCTCCGAGCCAACACGAACTCTGAGTGAAAATCTTCAACAAGGAAACCAGGGACTCTTGATCACCTGCCTGCAAGTTTATCACATCCACTGCTTGTTCAAATCAAGGACTCGACGTCTTCTGGCATCCGAATCATACCGTCGTCAGCCGCAAATCATGTGCAGAGCTTCAACAAACATCAAATCGAGCAACTGCTTGCCTTCCACACCATCTCTTTGTGAGAGTGCTACCGACTTATCTCCCATCTGCATTTCTGGCGCTCCAAAATCCAAGCTAGCCGCAGCAACTAACTATATTCAGAAGGTCAGGAGAAGAAACGCGGGAAGAAATCCAACCCCACCCCCAAGTTGTCGGTGCTCTCTTGCAACCGATCGCCTTGCCCGATCCAGCTATCTTCACCACCGAAACCAATACGAGTGAGTTGCAAGGCAACCGCCATGTCATTCATTCAATCACTGGACGGCGCTGCTGCCTTAAAGGCCTCGAACACGAGATTCCTCCCAAAGTCCGACCTTTAAGGTCTGTCTTTTTTCCGATGCACTTGTAGGAGTGGACCTGTAGTCTTAAGGAGTTCACAGTCCTAATGGTGGGCGCGAGTCCTAGTCTCTAGTCTCCAGGTAGCCGTCGCCTTCGAAAACAGAAAGGGCAACCACTTTCTATGTTTTACGAGCCGCAAAAGCAAGCGGAAAAACAACACACCGCGCACACACAAAGAAAACAAAAGAAAAGGGCGTGGAGCGCCAAGGAACCAACGGCGATGTGATTGAGAAAAGGCCGTGCACACATACATTAATCCGCACTGCTTGGCGAGGTGGTCGGATTGACGAGTACTACTACTTCTCATTGGCCCTGGTTTAGCCGCATTCCACCCACCCATTGTCCCCCCGACGTATTTATACGCCGTAATTCCTCTGCCTTCCCTATTGCTCGTGGTTTGTCGAGTTGGCTAAAATAAAGCTTCTAATTCCCCTATAACTGGACACTGAGCCGAACGGACCCACGTTTCCCAGGCGTGCGGATCACATGTTGATGGAGGAGGGAGGGGACGGAATCAATCTCGCATGCGTCATGCATGTGGTCCCGGCTGGTGGTAACTTTGTGCAGCAGCAGAACATCCGGGTGTCTTGGGATGCAGCTGGCTATCTAATTAAGCTGCGGTGTGTTCTCTGTGTGCACTTGATTTTTCCTAAATTTTCTCCTGCTGATCCTTTGACAGTGCATTTCTATATTTCTAGGACAACCTGGGTACTGGTTCCCAGATTTTGGTACCACCATGAGCAGCTTGTACATTCATTTCGGTAAAGTGATTCAAGTGATTTTGCTTCTCACCATCAGTCTCTTGGCAATGTGGTGATGATCCACAGCACTATTGATAATCTTTCTCTGTTTCTTTCCTTTTGTAAAAATGTGAAAAGATGACAGCAGATGACTTTCTTATGTAAGTAAGTGTTATATGGTTTGGTATGAGTTCATGTAGAGTCATACTATATATGTCGGTTACCCCGGCCGCGAGGTGTGTTTTTGTTTACCCTGTGAGCTGGTGACGCAAACTCTTTGATGTGCTACTGCGCCGCATGAATATAATTTTAAAATCATCGTACAGTCTAGTGAACAATGCCTGGTTTGATTATTTTAGTGCAGAAACGAGGTTTCATGCAAGAATCAGATCAGATCGCAATATTGATCGACATCACCTTGTGATTGGTAATAATAATTAGTCCAAGGATTACTAGACTTGACAAACAGGCTGCTGCAGCGCAATATGAACTACCAGTACTCTGAACATTACTCATACACTTTCTTTTGAAACTGGTTCCCAGATGGATCGATCTAGATCGGTTAACAGAAACTTGTCCCCGAATGGATCAAGCTGGATGGACTAACAGAAACGGGTCCCCTGATGGATCGATCTGGATAGACTAATAGAAACTGGTCACCGGACGGATCGATGTAGATTTACTGGATCGACTAACAGAAACCGGTCCCCGGATGGATGGATCTAGATCGACTAATAGAATTGTCCCCAAATAGATCGATCTAGGTACCTAACAGAAATAATTGGCCGCCGGATGGATCCATCTTAGATAGACTAACAGAAACTGGTTACTGGATGGATCGATCTAGGTCGACTAACAGAAACTGATTCCCGGATGGATCGATCTAGATGGACTAATCATCTGGATCGGCTAACAGCAACCGGTTACCGTATGGATCAATCTAAATTGACTAACAAAGTGTGGTTCCCGGATGGGTCGATCTAGATCGACTAATAGAAACCTGATCCCCGGATGGATCAATCTAGATCGACTAATTATTAAAGGATTTTGAAGGTTTTGGTGTTCAATAAAAAGATATTAGATTCCCAAGATGACCTGCTGCAGGACCTCCTAAACAGACCATATTAATGCTTCAAGTTCGTTTTTTTATTACTATAGGAATTTTTCAAAGTTCAAGACCTGCAATTTATGTCTTTTGTGTTTTTCTTGAATAGTTGGTTACTGAACTTTTTCGTGGGGTACTATTTTTTGGGTATTAATTGTTCACTAAATATTTGAGAGGTAGACTTTCGCACTTAACTCCAGGACACCAGCTGCTTCCAATGCACACTTCCCCAATAGTCAAGAGCAAAATTGCATGCAATAATATAACTATTTTTTTTTCTTTTTTCCCCACAGTTTCTTTCTTGTCCAACACGCAGATGCTACTTATATAGCTCCTTGTGATTTAAAAAAGCACCCCAAAACATTACATGTGCTACTTAAAATACTGTCTACACCTAATATTGAAACCTGTGTCCCACACCCTATTCCCAGCTGCAGTAGCTTGCTTTGAAAATGGAAATATTTTTAATGTGAGGGAGTATCAATTAGGTTTTTACTAATATACTTACTCATAAGTACCACAAACTTCACAGCTACCCTAGTATTCATGACTAGCCGCCCCCTATGGATTGGCAGCCAACGACACACTGTTTTTTTGTTTTGTTTACTTTAAAATATTGCCACCAGAAAAAGAAAACCGCATATATATACATATATATACACACTGTAGTCCCAAGTGTTGGCAGGTTCTGGAACTTAGGCAGGTTTAGGCTATATGTCAGGTTTTAAGGTTTTTGGATCAAAGGTTTTGAATTTTGTTGGAATTGCCATTAGATTCTAATTGGGTGATTAAGTTTCTTTTCAAAATTGAATTAAAACTTGAAGGGTGTTGCCCTTTTTAAACATTTTCAGGTTTTTTAGGGTAAATAACTATTTCTTTAAATATATATTATTTGGCCTTACATTTTAGACATGTTATTGCATTTCATTTATTGTATGTAATTATTGTTACATAATGAATATTTTGAATTGTGTGCACTAGTTGAAAAAATTAATAGTACATCCCAAAAAAAAATTGTTATGGAAATGGATCCTGATTTAGTATTAAATCGAATTGACAAAAAGGTTGAAAAAAATTTGTGATAAATTCTTGGTGAAAATGATTGAAACTGGAAGTTTTTAAAATTCGAAAAAATGTTCTCAAGACTGGATTGGAGTTTCCATCAAAAACAAAAACAAAAAAGAATAAAAAAGGACTGAAGGTTCCTTCTGAAATCAAGAATTGGAGAACACTGGTATTCCCTACAAGATTTGGCGCTCAAAATAATTATGAGAAAAACATTTCAAACTTTTGAGAAATTATTAAAATGTACTTAGTAAAAGTAAAAAATTAAAAGTACACCTTAATAAATTTTTAATGGTTATACTAAAATCTGAGGAGAAAATTTATTAAACATTCAGCATCAAACCCTTGAACCTTCTAGTCTACCATATACCACACACCCCTTCCCCACAACAAACACAAGAGAAACTGCCAGGTCTTTACACATCAAAACCGAAAGTCCTTTAAGGGTTTTCAAATAACTCAGAGCACCAGCTGTTTGATTCTGATTTTTTATTTTCAGAGAATCAAAACTGGTCATTGGTAGCGGCCTCATTACTAAATAATTGCCAACAGGACTTGAGTAGGTGTGCGGCTCTGTATAGGTAAGTCTGAAGTCTGAACATCTGAACCCTCCATTGTTTTTTAATAAACCACATCCATTGAGAGCAATACTGGGCCCCTGAGGACACAAGTTATGTAGCCTACCTGCAATGTGCAGGTGTATTGCATCAATTTAATCAGCCGGCACATCATCCCATAATGGAAGCCAAGAGTCTGTACCCACGGTTGCATGTAGTGTGCTCTACATGCCACGGTTTGTCTCATTGTCTCCAAGAAAAAATGGAAATTGAAAGTCGAAGACTGCTACTATACATTTGGGCATATCTGGCGTTCCATAACTGAGTCTCGTGAAAGAGGCATGGGTCAATTGACGGCCAGGTCTCTGAAAGAAACAACCCAAACCCGCCCCCGTCTTTCCCCACGCCTCCCCGGCCCGCTCCGCCTTCTTTCTGCTGTCACCTGAACCCTCTCTGCCTGCCAAATTGTGAAATCCTGCTGCAGCACATACCCCCCACATGCTCCTAACACAATTTTTTTTCAGTTTAATTGGTGTTCCAAAACTGCATAAAAACATATTGCTATGTCCATTTTAAGGTCATGTTCTTGCAAGGCGTCCTTACAAAGATAAGGGCACCTACACTGTCAGGTTTAACAGCGATCTGTAGAACCATAATCCTATCCCATGCCCAAGCCAGGTCAATTTGGAATGGGAAAAGGGTAAAAGGTCGGGTGGTATGCCATGGGAAAGAGGACATTTAAGGGAATGGCGAAAATTAAGAGGAAAGAAAGGAAGAATTTTGAACATCCACATTTTCAACTACATGACATCACTATCCACTTCAATTTATGTAAAGAGATGTAATGATAGATGAAAATTTTATTGTACATAGTTAATGATCATATTAAAAATTGTCCTGATGTGAGGCTGATTAGTTAATATAAACTTGTGCAAATTTGTCCTCAATCCACATTGGACTAAACAGTTAGTTTGAAACTAGTTTTTTTTTGGTCGTTTAAAGTCAAAGCAATGTTCATAGGTCCATGTATTTTCGACTGTAGGCCCATGTCCTTTCAATTGCTCACAAGCTCCCTCGATGTGCTGATAAGTTTCTCTCCCCATTTTTCATGGGGTATTGATTTCATTTTAAGAAACCTCATTGTGTTAACAATCTATTTGAGTGAAAAACACAAGATGCCTTCACCTCCGTCGTGAGAAACACAAACGCATGTCCTTTCATCGCACTCCCTTCAATTTTCTTGGCAGCAAGTTGACATCTTGTTACTTGCTAATGGTGTTCGCACTTTGGCCAATGTTGTCATTATTGATCCCACTTAAGCAAATTTGGTTTCACATGTTGATTCATCTCGCGAGGTGGCCATAACTATGGCAATCAAGCAAAATGAAAACTATATCACAATTGACACCTAGCATATGTGTTTTTTCTCCTTGCCATGAAGGTTTTTAATTGCTTACACCAATAAGTGAACAATTTTTTTCATGAATGTGCTAACATGGCATGGTTAGCAAAGGGCATTAGTGACCATCTCCTAACTATATTGTGTGTTTCTATAGCCAGAAGGTGTTGGTAGTTTGACAAAAAACTCGAATTGCTTCTATTTTGAAGTGCACTGTCATTATAAATGAAGGTTCTTATTGGCTTATTTCATTTTTAGGTTTTTCATCCCTTTTGCTTTCTAATAGGCTTCTTGTGATTGGTGGGTGTTCTAGAACACAATTCATTCCTTAACCCCTTGGTGGCCCACTTTGGGTTTTATTTTTGTACCTTGGACTTGGGGGTCTAAACATGGTAAAGTATGCCAAAAAGTAGTCCTAAGTATGCACAAACTAGACATTCATGAGAGGCAAGCTTGAAAGTACATCGAATCTTTGGATATTGAATTTTAAAATTATGTGGATGTATGAAATATGACATGGGCATGTTTTTAAAAGTTTAAAATTATGTATAATTTTTTTTTAAATTTACTTTCATGATATTTTGCAAAATTTGTGTACTTGCCACATTTGTTATAAAATATTGGTTTTCTACATTTAAGAATTGAAATTCAATAATTCCAAGCCATGTATGCATTAAGAAATAATTAAGGGCATCCATTTCCAAGTTTCAAAATAAAATTACAATTTATATGCATATAGAAAAGTATCTTTTGAATACCTAGTGACATAGAAAAATGAAAACATAATTTTGGAAGGGTTTTCATTCTTAAAATTTAATGATTCAAGTTACAATAAATGCCCAATTAGGGCTTGCAAGCCTCATGACTATTCATTTTCCAATTCATCACCTTTGGATTTTTTAAAGCCTAGGCTAAAGGGTAGCAAAAGTAAAATATCAAGTAAGCCAATGCACGTATTTTGAAATGAAAAAAATACATCCAAATTTTGACTTGACCACATCTAGCCATCTATTTAGTTTGATAATGCTCATCAAATGAAGGAGTGTGATATGAAAGGTAAGAGGTTGTGGATGGGGTCCAAACTCTAAAAGGTACTTTCAAACCGCATTCAAAGCTTCACGACATCATTGATTAATGATGCCCCAACAAGCCCTACAAGGAATGTAGTTGTCAAAGGTCTCACCCCCCCTTGTTGAAGTGAACCTAATTATTGACGAACTTACACAAATTCATTTGTTAGGATTGAAGGAGAATTGGACAGGTTCATTTCCAAGGATTAGAGAAAAATTGCATGGGTGTTTCAATCACATTATTATGCATATTACCTCCTTTGCAAGGTGCTTCAAACTTGCAAGGTGCTTCAATTGTGTTACTATGTTAACTAATTCCTTTGCATTGGATAAAAGGTCGCTTAACCTTCCTTTGCTAGTTCCATATATTGCGTTCTCTTTTCCTACTTTTGTACTAATGGTTGTAATGACAAATCTTTCAACAATGACAAGTTGAAGCCTACTTCTATGCCCCTTGTATGGCGAATAGGAGGTATTTTGTCTCCCATTTTTTAACATACCAAGTTTGTTGCAACTTGAATGAAGGTATTATAAACTTTTTTTAATTAGTTATGTGACAAAGTTGAACTCAAGACATGAATGTCTACCAATACCCATAAAAACTTGTGTTTAAGGTTGTTTAAATTAAATAGTCCTAGGACCAACTTTGGTTGCACCTCTTCATTTTTTTGTCAATGCCTATAAGTTATTTTTGTGTTTAAGGTTGAAACAAAATACTACTTCCAAATATTGTGCAGTTCCTTTAACTACTTCAATGCTTACAAGTTTTTGGTGCCCATTGTTCTTGACATTATATAACCCTTACCAATGCCTCCAATTATTTGTTTTCCAATGTTGTTAGAATTAAATACTCCTTTGGGGGCAAGTATGATTGGGTGGACCCACAAGGAACATCACGTGCTTAATTTCCTAGAGAAGGCTAGATTGAAAACTGATTTTCCTAAATGTAGTAAAATATTTTGTACATTGGTTTACATCACCAAGTTAAATACATTCAAAATATTTTAATGGTTCATGTTCATCAAGATTTGAACATGTTTTGATGTTCCTAAACATGTTTTTAATAAAAAAATTCAAGAACGTAACACAAAAAAATCTTGAACATAGGAACCTCTCAAGAACCCTAAATGATTTTAGTTTTTTTAGTTCCTTGTTCTAGAAGATGCCTATGATGTTTGCCTAGGGGTGGTGACCAACAAATTGGTTGAAATATGTAACATGAATTATTTACTATTTTTTTAACACAAGGAAAAGTACCCATTTTATGGCCACATGAAAAAAAAAACAATTTTTTTGAGCTTTTAAGTTAAATTTTGATTGGTTATGGTAGGGGATGTGAAAGGCCATTTACTTACACCAAGTATTCATTAAAAAAATCAAACCTTAATAGTCAAATCTACATCAAAAAGTTATGGCATTCCAGGAAAAAATGTAGTTTAGGAAAATGATTTCTTGAAAATTGTCCTCCCACAATTTGAATATTGATTTACATCTTGACCATTGAATAATATTTTAACCAATCATGGTCATTGGTTTTGGCGAAATAGGGTTCCATGTTAGAGAAGTTGGACGCTATGGCAGTGGGTCGTTGTGAAATGTTCCTTCATGTTTAGTGTTCATGATGCTTAGAGAATTAGAGGTTATGGCGAATGGGCAAACTATCAAACACTCCCACCTTCATTAAGTGCACCAAATGATTATTCAAAGGCAATTCAAGACTAGAAGTTAAATCAAACCATTGCAAAAGCATTGAAATGAGAATGTGCTCGATCATATGCTTTGGTAAGAAAATAATATTTTTAGCTGTCCCAGTTGCATGTAAATTGAAGTTATAGGATATGTAATTTAGCATAAGGAGGACCCTTCACCATTTTACACATGATCCCACAAGTATCTTCTTCATTTCCAGTTGATCTGAATGTTTTAATATTGTGCTTGTTAGTTTTCAAAAGGATTGATTATCATACGAAAAAAATATTGGGGTTGGATGTTTATGCTAAACTTTGTCCAAAGTTGATTGTGTTGCTAATCTATGTGTTTGGAACATTGTTGAACTTGAGCCACCAAAAACCCTAAAAACCTTGTGTTGTATACACCAAGTGGAATTTGCAGTTGCTGTACTCCAACATTAACTTTGGTCTTCAAGCTCCTCTTCTCACTCATTCATGCATTGCCAAACTTCCTTTTGCCCAAGTACTATGACTACTATAATTTGGGCAAACAACTAGGCTATAACTTTTGATCTACAACTAGGTTTCCAACTTTCTTACATTTCTAGAATTAGGTCACATGAGGATATTTAAGTTGTTGTAGTTCAAACTCTGGAATCTTTGTTGAAGATGAATGCAAATTGTGTGAAGTTGACCTAAAGGCTAAATTACAATGAAGAACATTGTGTTGTTCTTACATTGTCTATGCCTCAATTCATAATTTGTGGCAATGTTTATGCATTTTTGTTTCATAGGTCTAAACATTCATTTTTTTATTTTAGGATAGATGTTATTTGCCATGTAGTGTTTTCCAAATACACTAGGGAATCTCTCTAAATGCTTGACTTGATTTCAAACTATTGTTGTTATTCTTATGTAGGGACTACATTAGAGTGTGGTGCAGTTGAATAATGAATTCAAAATTGGAGGATGGAATCACTAAATCACTATGGAAGATATGGACTTGGCTATCCACACAAGTATGCAAGGCTAGAAATTTTTGAAAATGAGCTTGAGGTAATAATGAATGATCTTTTATAAACTACATGACAAATAGTATGTTGATCATGGAAATGTCCATTCTAAATTCTATCTCTTTGCTATTGTAGATTTGTTTTGAGGGCGCACCAAAAAAGAAGTTGAATTCAAGGGAGTTTGAACAAAAAATACATTGTTATAAACTAATCCTTCATTGTCCATCCTTCATGGATTCTATTATAAAATCTAATGTGTTGTGTCCACTTGGAGGATATTAAAACATTTTGGAAGAATCAAGAATTACCATGATAAAATGTGAAGAAACATTGTGTTGATGTTTAATCAATATTCACGCTTGGTAGTCGACCTTTATTTATTCCACTCCTCATAAGATCTTCATACAATCTGCAAATCTAACATGCATAAGGTTGTTGGAGAGTTAATTTCAAATGCAACAATGATGTAAAATATTATAAGTTTTCATTTTTGAAATCAAAAGTTATGTTTCAAAACCGAAAGTTATTTTAATTAGATTTTATGGAAAGACAACTTCAGGCCCAATCTACTTCTAACAATTGTAATTCCCTTGCAACAAACTCGATGATGCTAAAATTTTGAGAAAATATGTTACACCTCCTAAACTAAATTTTTTTGAAGTTTGAAACAAATCCAACCATGGATATGAAAGGAACAACTATTTTAATAAAAAATCCAAAGGCTTGTTCATGGAAATTATTCTATGAACTCCAACTTTGACCACTTACTACACATAATTTCCTTCCATGTTCTTTTGTTTGCACACCATTTTCTTCCATGAACAACACTTCTTCACACACAACAAATTAATTCTTTTGTCACACACTCATTCTTTTCTTCTTCCCAAAAAAAACAAGATAATTTTACTTTTTCTCCAAAGCTTCCGATGACCCTCCTTAAACTTGTTCTCCTTGTCCAATGATAGTTGTGCAAATCATTCCCTCCAATCAATGGCCTCTTCATCCTTCATGAACCAATGAGAATTGAGAATGATTTGACCCTCCAATGGAATTTAGGATGAAAATTCTTATGTCACTAATAGAAAACCCCCATTTTTTAACCAAAAGTTTTCAACTACATGACATTTGCAATTATGTTTCAAGTGATTTTTTTTAATTTTTAAATAAAATTATGGAAATTACCAATTAAGTTGATTCATTTACTTTATTGGTATATAGTTGAAAAATGTTTTCAACTGCATCATCATTTGCCAATATTCCTAGCATTGACAATGTCTCCAAGTTGAACTTTTAACTATGTTTGTAAACAATGTGAAACATGTTTCAACTAAGTGGTCATTTTAAAAATATTCTTGGCATTTAATGTTCTTTAGTTGGCACACAATCAAAACATTGACTAGTGTTTAACTATTTTAGATGATAAAATGTACTAAAGGATGGATGAAATAAAATCTTGTTTGTAATTATATTTTTCAACTAAATTAAACAACTAATAAGTAACTTTAATTTTATACATATAATATTGTAATATTTATTTTAAATTATGATAAAATTACATGTAAATTTTATTTGTATAAATGAATGGTTCTTTTTTGTGCATATAAATATTAAAATTTTATTTCAAAATAAATTTTTAATTTTAAAAAAAAATGTTAATACTAATGTTTATGTTCAATACACATGTAATTTATTATTTTTATGTATATCATTACAACATATCAAGTAATGAAACATACTTAATAATATTGTGCAACTATAATGTTTATTCATTTTTATACACATGATATCTTAATATTTGTTTAAAATTATGCTAAAAACTCATTAAACATTAATGTACCTTATGTCATTGGCCCAAGTTTGAATGCATTCAATTGATATTCAAGTCAAAACAAAACAAACTATCTTCCTTCATGGATAAATAAGGTAACATGTGTTGTTGACCCCAAGTGTGAACACACTCAACTCATTTTCCTTTCTAAACCCAATTTGTTGTAATTTGTTTGAATTTTCAACAACAAAATTCATTCAAAATTCAATATCTTCCACACCTTAAATATAAAAACCATGAAATAAATTTCATTAAATCTAACTTAGCAATTACTTTCTAACAACACCAAATACACCTTTGGATTCGAGTATATTCATGATTTTATTAATGTTCATTAAAAAAATGGTTGAATAATCAATAACCTTTGCATTGTAGGTACAAAAACTTTCAACCCGAATCAATGCACCCCTAGTCATTGTTAGGTTTTCAAAGATATCAATAGCATTATATGAAGTAATTTGGTTTGGGAAATTTCAACACAATAGAATAAAACAAAACAAATTATCTACCTTCATTAATAGATTAAATTATGTGTAAATTATCTTTGTATAAAATGAATGGTTATGTATGATGCAAATATTTTTTGTGCACACAAATAATAAAATTTGATTGAAGGAAATTTAAGGAAATTCTGAAATATAAATTTGTAAACATGTGCATGTTCAATACATCTAATTATTATTTATATGTAAATTGGATTTTAGTTTACAACATATCAAATAATGATACATAATTAATATTTTTTGTGCATCTAAATATTAAATTTAATTTCGAACTAAAATTTAAGGAAATTTTGAAATATGAATTTGTAATAATGTAAATTCAATATATGTAATTTATTATTTCTTTGTAAATAAAATGTTAATTTACAAAAAATCAAGTAATGATATGTAATTCATAATCTTGTGGAAGTTTAATGTTTATTCATTTGTATATGTATGTTTTAATTGTTTTTTAATTACAATAAAGATTCATTAATTATTAAAGTACACGTAAATGTTTTTTGTATACATGAATGATAACATGTATGATGATTTTTTTGTGCATATAAATAATACACTTTAATTTGAAAATAAATTTTAAAGAAATTCTGAAATATGAGTTAACTTAATAATGTATATGTTCAATACATCCATAATTTATAATTTCTATGTAAATTCAATTTTACTTTACAACATATCAAGTAAGGATATGTTCAATGCATGTGTAATTTATTATTTCCGTGTAGATTCAATTTTAGTTTACAACATATCATGTAATGATACATAATTAATATTTTTTAAATTTTAAATTTTTATTCTATTTTTGGTATTAGTTCCAATATTTTTTTCATTTATTAATTTTCCTTATTTATGTATGATTAAATTATAATAATTTTTAGAATAATTAGTAAAGATACTTAATAAATTATCATATAATTCAGAAATTACTTTTATTTAACACTATTATACTATACATTTTTTTTAATTTAATATTTATCATATTAGGTCATTTAATAGTTCCAACAAGTTAGCTAAAACTATGAAAAAAAGTAGTTAAATAACTAACCTAAGCTAACTATTAACTACAATATTATTATTAATGTTGTTGTAATTGTAATCAATTATTAATTATCACAACATTATAATAATTACTACAATTAAATATCATCTAAAATTGATTATTGAATATTTATATTTGACTTAATTCTTTGTTTTATGAAATGTTAATAAGAATTTATAATGAATTTCGAATTTCGAATTTAAAAAAATATTCAATGATGATAATATGTTTAATTGTTGAATTATACAACTATATAGTTTTAAATAGTTGATGAATAATTACTATAAGTAATTAAGGTAAGTAGCGAAACCTAGGCCAAGTAGATTATTAGTTTAGGTCTAGGCCTAACTAAGCTTAAATTAGCTTGTACAATTAAAATATAACTATTTGAGTTGCAATTAGGTTGCAACTACGTTACAACTAAGGTAGACAACAAATGGTACTATATCATCAAACACTTTCAAGTTTTCCCTCATTTCAACACCAAATTGAACATTTTTTATGTCATTGGAAGTGCAACATAGAGAGTTACAAATGTTTTTTGAACCTCATAAACAAAGGAACAAAACCAAGAACGCAAGAAGAAAAAGAGTGATATTTTGTTTCAAATTTTATCTCTAGACCCCCTTTATTTGTAACAACTATATCTTGTTCATTTTTCATTCATTTTGAATGATTTCAAAGGCTACAAATGCACTATTTCAAAATCTATAAAACTTGTTTAAAATGAGAAATTAAAAAAAAAAAGTTGAAGAGCTTAAGCTTCAAAATCATACTGAACATTTATGAAAAAATCCAAAATACAACCCTCTTCATTTTGAAAGGGCATATCTTGCTCATTTTCCATTAGATTGTAACGTTTTTTACAAATTTGGATACATCATGTGGAGGACTACAAAATTCTTAAGTTTCAAAAGGAACAAACCATGGACAAGAGAGTTATGATGATCCAATATTGTTAAATGTTCATTGAAAGGTGTGTTTAGCTTAGGTCACAATTAAAATCTTTATTCCATATTGTTTGGTTTCCATATCATGAATCCAAACTATATAAATAAGTGCACTAGGATTTTTGGAGAAAACAATAAACATGAAAATCTAATAGCCATTTGGGATGAGCCAATCAAAAAGGTTCAACCCTAAAGGCTAACCAAATGAAATAGGGATTCATTTATTAATTGCCATGTGGTTTAGGTCTAGGCCTAACATAGGTGCCTAGATCTAAGCCTAAATGAAATGGCCTATGTTTAGGTTTAGCCTAGGTGCCTAGGTTTAAACCTAACCTATGCTTAAGCACCATATGGCCTAAACTATTGATGTGGATGTGACATATGTCAATTAATTATTTGTTGACCCCAAAATCTATGAATATGCCATGTGTCATTTAACTATTTGTTGACCCCACATTTTATTAATGTGCCATGTGTTAACATTGTGAGTGTGCCACATGTCACCAAACCACTAGCCAAATGTTCAATTTACATTGTTATAACATAGTCGAAATGTTCAACTTACATATTTACAACCTAATTGAAATTGTAATTATATTTTTGGTTGATGTCATGCTTACTTAACAGATGAAGTTCATCCATTAGTCGAATTTAGTTGACAACATCCCTTTACTATATTGGTAGAACAATTTTCAACTAAATTGGCAAGTAATGGCTATTGTTGTGGTGTTGACATATGGCATACACTTTTGATTATAATTTCACTTTCAATTTGTATTTTTCAACATTATTGGTTAATAGTTGCAAAAAATATTTCCCAATTACAAAAAATAAATTACAACTATATGTGTAGTTCTCGACTTTGTTTATAAGTGAACAATAGTTGAAAACGTAGTTGCAAAAGGGGGTTTTTCTATTAGTGTGCCCAATGAAATACTAAGAGGTTCCCATCTTCCAATCAAAATAAGATGATAATTCTCACAACCAATGGAATTGAAAGACTCATCCTTTTCCGTACCTCGGATATCTTGATGGGGTCATTGAATTCGATCATTACCAATTTTGTCTGTTTGATTTCAACATCCTTCTTCATCTTAATTCTTTCAAGTAACTACTCTTAGGATATTTTCCCAATAGTAATAAGTAGACATCTTTGAGTTCCCATTTGACTAACTCAACTCAATAACATTAGTAACATTTTTGTGTAACATTTGCTTATTTAATACCCCCTAGTTAATCATTGCCATGTACTAATTAATTGTGTAGTACATAGTATATTGGAATTAAACTTTCCATTATGAAAATTCCCAAATACTTCCTAGATCCATCATCAAAATTAAGGTTTCATGACTCCATTAGAACTAGGATGTTAGGGTTTACATGTAGTTCTACCGTCACAACCGCACATTATGCCTACCCTAATTTCTTAAATAAAAACATCTAGCCTTCAAATGCAAATACCAAATTACTTCGACTACCCTTTTGGTTTTTATTAATGTAGGTGAAGATTCAATCATGGCATATGATGGTTATACGCCTTTGAATCGTCCTATTGTGCCAATAGAAGGGAAAATGCTTGAATAAGCACCACTTGACATGAATGTCTCCAACAATCGCACAAAGAAAAATCATCCAAAAAAGTGGTGCACACTTAAATTGACCGTGGAGCATGGGATCATCAATTGTCTCCTAACCCACATGCCTTAACAATTTACTTAGAATTTGTTTTTGTTCATGGAGTTGCACTAGAAAGGTTTGAAGAGTGTTAGTGTGAAGATGACGATGTTCGTCTCCATTGTCAAACTTGGATTCATGGTGATGGCCATTATTGTTAGCTATGAGGCCCAATCAACCTTCTTTCCATGGAACATCAAGCTAAATACCTAGCTCACACCATTTGTCACATTCTAGATTTTTTGCAGTTGTGATCTTTCCCATCTAAGTTGTTTATTAAATCATAATTTACTTAAGGCTACTTAGGTGGAAATGTTGATATGTAAATTTGATCTTAGTTTTGTTTAGGAGCTTGATATAAGTGAAGATTGAATTAGGATGTCCTAGGACTACTTTCTAGAAATCTTACAAGTACATCATTAATGCTTGAAAATTATGCTACAAAACTAGTTTAATATTGTCATGGCAAAATGTTAATGTTAATTATGGGCTTGCATTCCCAATATATCAATAATACCATATCTAATTCTACATCCCTTTTCACCTTTCTATAACATAAAAAGGACAATGCACTTTGGAAGGTTTACTAGGTTCCAAAATTAATTGATCACTACATCAATATAAATGAGAAGGTTTTCTATGCTTGGAAATATCGAAAGGCTAATTCAACTATTGATAATTACTACTTAAAATTTTATAAGGATTCAAATCATTATTACTAAAGAAATTTATGGAACTAAAATTTAACAATTTGCTCAATTATAATTTATGGCTCACAGACATCTTCACCTTTTATACAAAAGTTCATAACTCCCCTGTTATCCTACTTTATTAAGTGCAAATGTGATATACTAAAAAGGAAACATTTTTTCTGTTAACTATGTGTAACTTAATGACATTAAACACCCATTTGAATTATTATGTACAAGCCTACTCTTTTTGGAGTCCTCTACCTGCTTGGCTATATGATCTAAATCAAATATGGGGTGGTTTGGTCTCCAAATATAATGAGAATGACCAAGATTTTTTGCTTGAATTAAAAGTAAAACTAAGAATGGCAAGTGATGGTAGAAGTTGATCGTGGATTCAAGGCTAAGGATTTGGAGCTTTGTGAAGTTTTGAAAGAACATGGGGTCTTTTCCAAGGTTGCTCAGAGATTTGGCATGTGAACTTGAATACATTATTTTGAAAAGAAACATCCTTTACTGAAAGCTACAAAGCCAAAATAAACATTTTGTTAGAGACTTGGTACAAAATGTTTGAAGTCTTTACAAGTGGTGAAGGCCTTATTGAAAAGTGGTTAACAATTTTTTCCTTTCATACATATCATACATTTGAATTGTATATGATTAAATGAAAGATGATTACATGTGTAGAATGTTGAGAATTCAAGCTCAACTAGTTAGGTTTCATTAGTTACTGGAGTACGAAAGTAACTAAGTTACTTTCACAAGGTTGAATTATTTCTTTACTTATTTTAGTTTGGTTATTTGTGGTTTGGTCTTGTAGTTAAATACCTTGGTGTTGATGGTTTGTCTCTCTTTTCTTCATTACACAAGTTTGTGTATTTCATGTGACAAGGACCTTGAGGAGTTCTTGATGTTATGTTTTGTGTTATGAGCATCATGTTATAGTTTCCTTTCAATAAAGTTCTATATTTGCACTTGAGTAGATCTCCTATTTGTTAACATGGTATCAGAGCTTAGGTTGTTTGATGAGAAGGTTGAAAGAGTGTAACCAAAAAAGAGAGGGCAATCTGCAGACCTCAGATACCCTAGATCAAACACAGATGCTGCTCACACAGACCACTCCCATGCCTCACACCTTTCTTATGCACCAGACTCATAGAACACAGCTTCCACTATTATTACAAAATGGGTAGATTTATTTACATCATGTGCACAACACAATGCTCATGCTCGAGCTCATCAACAACAGCATGGATCCCTTCTTCAACTCCCAGACTTCTCTGGTC
>Ga0209208_10002871_pt1 | contig 24764 bp, 18 predicted proteins | sample S1TSphfallax_3_FD_187694 | JGI IMG/M metagenome (GOLD analysis project Ga0209208, IMG submission 187694) | Host-associated microbial communities from peat moss isolated from Minnesota, USA - S1T2_Fd - Sphagnum fallax MG (SPAdes) (version 2) | ecosystem: Host-associated > Plants > Peat moss >...
AAAAAAAAAAAAAAAATAAAAAAAAAAAAAAAAAAACCCTAAGTTTAAAGAGAAAAAAAAGAGTTTTTTTTTTTCTTTGCCTTGTTATTTGAATTTTTTCATTGTAATTGTGTAACCTTTTTCATAATGCTTTAGCAAATAAATGAACACAACAAGCTTAAGCCATTAGGTGTAGGTGCAATGAAGTTGACAATAAATTAAAAATATAATTATTTATATTTGAGCAGAAATTAAATAATCCAACTATGAGTAAGTTGAAAAGAACTTTAATGGGCTTTGGAGGACCAAATTCACGAATGTGGCAAAATATGGGAATGATTTGTGGCTAGTGGTGAAAAGCTCACCAAATTCAAAAATAGCTGGTTTTTGGCAAAAGTTATTAAGTGGAGCATATAATGTTTATGGCATGAGGTAAAACACTCAATATGTTATAGTGGCCCAAAGCTTATCAACCCGAAGGAAACTCTAAATCCTAGCCATGATTTTGTAAAAACAAAATTTGAGTGTTAAAATCCAAAGTCAAGAAGGAAACAACCCATATCATATGTTAAGGTCGTAGTACTTAGTGGAAAAGGAAAAAATTGAGCGTTAACAACCAAGAGGTGGAGTTGGAAGCAACCATTTAAAAAAAAACATAATTGTTCATTAATTTAGCTTCATGGCATTGAAAATGTTTTGAGACTCAAATGATTTACCACAGCAATGAGACCTTGAAAACACCCACCATATGCAATTACATATTTTATAGTTATAGTACTTTCAACTTAAGCCAATGGGGGGTTTATCTAGGTAAGCAAAATGCATTTGTAATAAATTGATGTTTATCCAATATATATATTTCAAATGTTAGTTGCAAAATGTTCTTTAAATTAAAGAAGGTTGTTGATGACAACACTTGAAGATATCAAAAGTGAAAATGTTGACATACATAATGATAAATCATGTGAGAAATATGATTTTCAAAAGTTCAAGGGGTTTTCCATTCAATAATTTACATAGAGTGAATTAATCCCTAAAGAAAACTTGAAAGGGCTTAAACTGATGAGTACACAATAGTGATGAAGTTGCTTTAGCTACTAAACCACAATTTTTTTTCCCAACTTATGAATTGGATGATTGGGCAAGCCAAAAAACTTTTAGGAAACAAATTGGTGGAATTGGGAGACTTTGGATTTTGTTAGTGTGAAACAAATTGTACCCTGAACTCACACAAGTGAACAAGTAGAGTATACTAAGGTGCTTTAAACAACTATGTTGAAAGAACTCCAAAAAATGACCTCATAACCTTGAGAGAAACAATGTTTTTCTATCTTGAGATTAGGAAAGCAACACATATTAAAGATAAAAATTGTCTATCACAAACACAAAACTTTATTAAGTGATAACCAGATATATAGAGTCTAACACTTGCTTAGTTCTAGAAGGTCAAACGCAAAAAGGCTCTAAGCTTCAAATAAAGCCCCAATAAACTCCAACTCTAACTATCTTAAAGTAGTGAAATTCCTTGTTGCGTGTATGAAGCAACATGCACAAATGGTGTAATAATTGCCCTACTATCTCCAACATGGTTTTAGTGAAATTAAATTTTCTGTGAAAATGCAAAAGATCAACTTCTATTCAGAAGACCCCATGCATCTATGCAATGACAACCTTGATTGAATGTGTAAGATAGGTGGGAATGAAATTTCCAATGAAATTTCTTCTATGTCCAATTGATTCATCCTTTGTCTAACAACTACTTTGAACTTAGATGATTTGTATTGCACACTATTGACGCTTCAATCTTTCTCCTTCTACGTATGCATTACAATTGCATTACAATTAGTGAGAGCAATTTATGAGGTCTGTCTTTCAATTTTGACTGTGTGCAAAAACAGTAATGGGGACGTGGATCTGTAGTGCAGTGTAGTTTCTCTCCTTTGCGATTCTATTTATAATATGGTTTCAGAGGTTTTCTTTGCTCTTCCTCATGCTTAGCCATCTTGTGCTTTATGCCAAGTAGCTGGAGGAAGAGATCATATCCTTAGATCCAGAGGATTCTGCACTTTCATTTGCTTCTCACATGATTCTTCTAAAGGTGTACAGCAACATGGAAAGTTCAACCCATCAATAAGATTTGTGCTTTTCTTCCAGCCTCTTTGTGCATAATGGTTCAGATCAGTCATCTTGGTGAGTCTGGCTGGTGTTGGAGGGAGTTGATAACACATGTAGTTTGTTTTTGTGTTAACTCATCTTTTGAGAGGGAAAAAAAAGCAAGGTCTCTTACTCTTTCCAACATATGTATGACTTCCCATCAGAACTGGACTTTGCGCAGGGACACATGGTGCTTTGCATCTGCATAAAACATGATTGCATAAAGAAGCTTGTGGACAAGTTGAGGCCTATAACCAGATTTCTCAGATTTCTCTCTTCACATACAGGAACTATGAGCTGGTAGATATGGTTCAGGTCTCAGATTTTTCTACCTGCTTTGACATTCAAGAATGTGCAACAACAGGTACAATAAGCTCTCAAAAACGGGTATACCCATAAACAGTATCAAACATGTACCTGGCACAAACAAATTCAAAAGTTTGTACTTTGAATCTTTTTGTTCAGAATCTTGAAGAGAAACAGAACTAAAACAACAAATATGTATATTTTGTAAATAGCATTGTTATGAGACTGAAAGCTTCAGATCTTGGTAGAAAATTTGTATAAATTAAAACATGTTGTCTTTCAACACTGAAAATTGTCAGAACGAAGTTGATTTGAACTCTGATCCTTTGACCTATCATGAACTATAATTTCTTTCAACATTTGTCCACAACTCCTTTGGCCCAAGGTTTGGTGAATCCTTCGAGATACTTTTGACTGAAATGAATATTTTGGATTGCACTCCTGTTTGATATTGATCAAGGCAGCATTCGCTCACTGTACAGGCTCACTGAGTAGCAGCATCCCCTCATTGGCAATCACCACTACACAGGCTTTTCAGAAGTTGCAAATACTTAGGTTGATCTGGGTGTATATATCTGCAGAAATTATACAACCACAACTTTTAAGATTCCATCTGCAAAGTGGCCACCAATCTTGTCACTCAGTACTCAAAGTGAGAAACTACTCAAACTAAAACAGTAGTTGATCAATACAAACCAAGTCATACCCGTGTCGGAATAGAAAGTTGATGATGACAAGGCTGCAATTGGGCTTGTAGGCATTGGAGGTGCGGACCAATTCAGCCACCTCATGTACTGGTACCAATTCAAAGCTTTCGACTTCCCCATCTGTCAGAGCAAAACAGTGATGCTATTCTTTTAGCAAAGATTTGAGCTGCAGCAATTGCACACAATGAACACATATGATTCAACAATTCCAGAAACAACTAATATACAGGGACTTTCAGCAAGCATGTGCCTATGGAAAGACCTTTGTTGTGTGGTTGAAAATCTGGTGGAAGCTCTAAGTCGTAACAAAACAGAACATCCCTTTTCATCCTTTCACCTTCAATCTGCTCATAGCTGATGGCACCAACAGGTACAGCCCTACAATTACACCAAAGCAGTTCAGCAGAGATCATGCCTCCAGGTACACAATATTGGAGAAATTACAAAGAGCTACATGAAGTCCTGATATAAGAAATTTCTTCCTCCAGAATCATGTATAGTGTGTTACAACACTTGTGGCATGCAGTCTCAGAATATGAGAATAGAACCAATCTGTTCAACTTACTTCTCAGCTAGCCAACCAGGTATAGCAGCCTCCTCATCACTTTCTTTGATCAGGTTTTCCTTGCAGCTGAGCCCAGCAGGCTGCATACACAGTTATGAGACTAGGAGCAATGATGCTGCTAAGTACAGTCACCACAATCATAAAACCTGGAAGCTCTCAGGTAGCTAAATACTAGCAAAGTATCATACTAAGGGGACACCAACGAGATATATACATAAGCACCCTTGCATAACACCTTCGATGAAAGGAAAAGATCTGACCTGCCCACCAGCAACAATATGGTCAAATGCACCAGGAAAGTTTTGACGGTCACTGCTGCGTTTGGCAACCCACAAGTGCTTTTCACCATCAATTTGCACATAACCATTCATGTGCACCCCATATGCCTGTCATTTGTTGTCACAGTTCACTTAAGGTTGGCATTGTGTTGTAGAGATACTTTCAGGCTGTCTTGAATCTCAGCCACAGATACAAGCTCCAAATGGTTGCTGTAAACTAAGCACAGTATCCAGAGGACCACCCACAACACAGCAAATTATAACAGCTGGTAAGTGGGAAGATAGCACAACTTACTTTAGTCCCAAAATATGGAACAGCTGCTCGGTCCAAATCAAAAAGAGGGCGTGACCCAAAGCTTGTCACAACTGAGAACACCTGCACATATACAAGCCATCCAAGCATATTAACAATCATTGGCAACTTCTGCTCAAAATCAGAACTCAAGTACATTCGCCCTTCATGCTTGTCAATCTAGTCTGTGTTTGGTAAGTGCTGACATTTTGTTGGACTGCTTGCAGTAACTAGGAGTGTTCAAGACAGTAAGAAAATGCAAGCAATAACCAGAGTCAAAAGTTGTGTAAATCAGAGGAGTTCTTCAAGGAGATACCTCACTACGTTCACCAGGCATGATTCCATCTTTCCTTAATACCCTTAAAACACCTTCAACAGCCTTTGTGCGAAGGGCAGCTAATGTCAATGTCCTATGTAGAATCAGCTTCTCTTCTCCAACACCATCACTTTGTGTGTCGCCTTTTTCAAGAGTAAATACATATGGGAACTTAATGAATCGCTCCACTAATCTGAAAAAAAACACTTGAATCATAGTTTGGTTTTTTGACAAGCTTTGCAGCGCTAATCTATGTCAGTGATCAGAGTTGCTACCTTGGGGGTTGTTTGCAGAGATTCATGGTGGTCAGGCCACTGTTCTGGAATTTTCTAATGCCATGCACAATCACTACTATTTCCATGAGCAGAACATTGGCATGAATCATGCAGGCTGCAGAGTGAGACAACCTCATTCCAGAAGAAGAAGAAGAAGAAGATTAGTCCAGAGATTTGATGTACCTATGGTGAACATACCCAACCATGCTCCCCTCCACCTCAAAGGGCAGGAACTCACTGCGCTTCTCCTGCAAAATCCATTGTTACCACACATGTCTGGTTAATCAAATTGTGAGGAAACTCTGGGAGCTTAAGTATGGCAGCAAGATCTTCAATTCCTCTGTCAAGGATGCGATTGTATAATAGTTACAAATGTTGTCTGCCATCTTGGAATGGATTCTGCTGCAATCATTCAGCCACTGAGCTTTCCTTTTCCCCCTGAGATTGTGCAGTCCTTGCCTCAATCCTGAGATATTGAACTTTCCTGAGATACTATATACTTTGCCCCTTACAATGAATCTATAGGTGAACATTTTGAGAAGAATGTCCTTCCCATCGTCATCACAAAGAATCTCTCCTCTTTCCAAACTTACAACAATTGATATGGCAATGCAGTTGTCTTCAAAGAGAAAATTCCTCAATTGGCAACCATTCTTCTTCAACCCCTCAAATCTACTTCATTTACAGCAAACCTGTCTCACTTTCCTTTCTCAACAAGAAAAGGAGATTGCACACAAAGAGACAGATGGACACACAGACACAGACAGAGAGAGAGAGAGAGAGAGAGAGAGAGACCTGTCCCTTGTTGCAAGCCTGAACACGCTCCAAGTAGCCATCCAGTGCACCAGCTTCACTGTGCTCCATCCTTTTGGTCTGCTGCTCGCCACTCAGCATGGCACTCATGAGGAAGGTAGGTGCCAGAGCCTTGCTGGCTGTCAGAAGGCGCTTCGCAGGAGGACATCGATGTTTCCATGCCAGCGATTGCAGAGGATGTGTAGGAGCAGCAAGTAGCAAGCCTTGCTGCTGCTGCTGCTGAGCGACTGATGATGCTACAAAGGAACGCTGCAATGCCATCAAGCAGCCTAAAGCTTCAAATGCCAAATTAGTACCTATCCAGAGAGAATCTGTAAGAGCTCAAGGATCTCGCGTCCTTGGGAAGAGCAATGGACAACCATGAAAGCCGCTAGAATCAGTCCCTCCAACTGCGCGGCTTCTTATGCACAAGATGAAGAGCGCGCGTCCAACGTCTTCGTTGCTGTTTGCTGAGGAACGAGAATTAGGGTTGGGGTTTCGACAGCTTCTTAAGAGCTTTTCACTGGCTTTTATCGATCAATTGATCGAGCGCTTTGAATACTTTCCTTCGCAAATTCCTTTTCTCTTCCGTGAGGTACGTACCTAAAGCTAAGCAAATCTGTTTACACTTATTGTCCGCAAGCAGTAGAAACTAGGTCGGAAGCTTTTGCTGCAGTATGGGATGTGCTTCTTGTTGTCTTGCGTCGTTGCCGTTCTGTCAGCAGCTGCGCCATGATGTAGCTTATCATTGTGGCACCGGCGGCAGTAGAGTGGAAGGTTTGAAGTTTGAAGCTACGGAACAAGTATTGAAACACATCTCAGACTCGGAGTTCTTCAGAGTTTTTTAGGAACTTGATTGCTGTAGTAAAGCTCTTTAGTTCCGGGGAAGCAAAGGAACACAACAGCTTGGGCTCAAGTACTTACTTATTGTTCTTGTCTTGTGATCTCCATTTATCCATTACAATTGACATTGTAGAATGATGTGTAGTTCATGAATTGAAGGAACAACACATAAAGAAGTCTCTTGATTGATGTGAGAGGACTAAAGAAAAACAGAAGAGACCCCTGGAAAAGGATTCAATAAAGCAAGCACAGGTTTGGTAACTGCTTCTAAAAAGATTGTATGGAGTTTTGAAAATGAATATACCCTGCAAACTAACAACCTCCTCATGCCACCAGACAGGGTTTTGGCACATTCCTTGTGAGCCTAGCCATGATGCAATGCACAATAATGTAGAAATTTGAATTCTGCTGATACACACTTTCAGTTTGTTGGCTGCGATGTTTTTGGGACCTTTCTTTTCGAGAGAAATGGAAGACATGCGCAAACTTCGTGTTTGTTATTTCCTGTTTTCAAAGAACCTGACAAAGAGGTCAGCAGGCTCTCAGGTGGCGATTCTTCAGCAGCACTGACAGGCAGCAACACTTCAACCAACCTAGTCTGCACCATTGAGCAGCCACATCCCCAGCAAGCTACTAGTCAGCAGTGGAACATGTGTCTTCCCACAGCCGTTTACAACCCAACATCACCACCAACAGCGGCAAGAAAGAAAAGAACTGTGGTAATTTAGGGTATCTGATGTTCCCTCCCAACCACTGAAAGCTTTCAGGCGTTGCAATGTCTTGAAGCTAATTAGTGCTTTGAGATTAAACATATGCTTTGAAACAAATGTATCCAGTATTTGGATTACAACTTTCTTACTGGTTTGTAAATTGTCTGTCAGCTGCAGCCAGATGTCTAGCAGCAGCAAGCTCGAGCTGGTCAGGTCCAAGCCCACATGCATTTCCATTACCAGCATTTGCAACGGCCCTCTTCTCTTTCATTTTTTTAAGTCTCAGGACGACAAAGCCAGGTTTGGATGGTATGGTCCAACCACAAATTTTGCACATGAAACACATTGAAATTGCTGAAATTGTTAAGGCTGACATCGAAACATGTCTGTGACAAACATAATGAGTTTGAGGTTAAGTGACACCCACTGAAAACAAGACTTGTGTTGCAAATAAAATGAGTCATAGAGATATCGAACACAGATGGAACCCTCATGTCTCTGGGGTAGTGAGGTTTCTGGGTTTTGGTGAATGGAAAAGAGCAGACAGACGAGGCAGGTGATCGATCATGTGTTGAGAAAAACAGCGCACCACACTTGTTGTTTTGTGAATTTTGTTCAACCCATGTAGTGTACCTCTCTCTCTCTCTCTCTCTCTCTCTCTCTCTCACACACACACACACACACACAACGCCTGCACAGCAGAATCCACCGATCTCTCTTTCTCAAATCCTGGTTCATTTTGTTCATTTCGCGTTACAAGTTACAACCCACCGGTTTCTACAAAAACAGAACCTTGTTTGAATCTTCTCTCAAATTCGAACGATCCTGCAAAAGAATTCTGTGATCATGCGCACAACTGCAACAACAGTGCTTTTGTGTCGCCCTACGTCCTGAACCTTAAACCCTCGGCAAGCAAGCTTCCAAAATTTTGGTATCAAGCAAGTGCAACTGATGAGGATGACTGTTGGAATTTGTAACAAAGAAATTGTAATGAAACTTCTTAGAGAATCTCCAACGGTGCAAAACATTCCGGTTCGGCTCAGCGTAATTAATTGCAACGTTTTTTTCGGTGGCTGGTAAAAGGCACAACAACGACGGTGTGCACCTGCACAAAAGAGTGTAATAAATTTGATCTGACTGCGGCTCAGTATTTCTGATTGGCCTATCATAATGATCGGTCCAGGTAGTTCTCTGTTAGTAGTCCCCCCCCCTACCTTTTTTTTTTTGCAAGTCCCTGCTTCAGTTATACGGGTGGGGTTGCAAAAACAATAAATAAATAAACTTGGATGTGAAAAATATTTTTGCAGGGTTGCATACTGAGCACCGCTGGAGATGCTCTTACACCCTATTGTTAAAGAAGGCAGTTGGTTAGTTTTGGGTGGGTTTCTATCCCAATTGGAAAGAATTGGACGAGGGACTGATTTTCAAAATGGGAACTAGGATTCATTTTTGTAAGAACGAAACCCATTAGGTACTGGATTCTTTGTTCTATTTATTTATGTGGGGGGAACGGAGACAATCCAATTTTATTTTCAAAACCGGAATCCTTGGTTCCTCATAAAAGTACAAAACTGCCCAACACTAGTTTAGACTTTAGACTAGTGTTGTCCAGTCATATCTTTAAATCTAGATAGTACCTAGATATGGTTGTATCTATATCTTGAATCTAGGTTAGTTTCAACTATCCACCATTATATATATATATATATATGATGGAGCTTCCTACAAGTACTAACCAATCTCTACAGATATTTTATAGATATTACTAATTGTTCTTTATTCATACATATATATATATGGGTAGTTGGTTTATACATATCCAAGGCAAGGATAATGTGTTTACATTCATTATAGAGTATCTTAGATTAAAGGATTTTGATTTCTTTTAGAGGATTTTTTGAAGATTATATTTTTGCATGGTGAAATATTTGAGTTTCCATAACTCTTCTTTTGCCTTAAGATGCTTTTTAATGTAAATGGCAAGGCCATAGTGTGACACACCCCTTGTTAGAAGAGTTGTTATGCTATTTTGATATAGTAATTAAAGTTTAAAGGCCTAGAGATAGACTCCTTGTTCGTTAGGATTTTGGGACTAAAGATAGTGAAGCAATGCAATAATTACACTCAATGTCATTGTCTTATACATATTCTTTGCTATTTCATCACATCACATCACATCAACATTCTCACCATTTTCTTTTGTTGTTCATTGTCATGGTCTATTTCATGTGTTGTCTCCATATGATGTTTTTCTTATTTGTAGTTGTGTGATGTTCCCATTAGTTGTGATTGATTTTTCATTGTGTTCTTCAATCATGCAAGTAAGTGACCTTCTTGCCACCCTTTTTCTATGGTGCATCACCATACAACTTTTGGTCTAAATCTTTTATCGTGTGGTATTCACTTGTTGTGCATTGTTGCGGTGGTCTCTCGTTTCTTCTTCCCCTAATGTTGTTATGGTGTGCAAATGCATGGTGTGGTGCATGCATAGTATGTATGTGCATCATTGTATCTTCCGTTGTTATAGATTGTCTTCTCATCATGTTCCCCTACTATGCAAGTGAGAAATCTTATTGTCACGTTTTTTAGTTGTGCACTATCATATAGGTTTTTAGTTTTGAGCATTGGTATTTCTTTGTGTGATGGTTTTGTTGTGCATGGATGTGGTGATCTCTTTTTCCTTTAGTGTTGTCTTGTTGTGCATGTGCATATTGTGATGCATGTGTGATGCAAAAATGCATCATTGTCACTTTTCATGTTGGTGATCAAAGGTGCATCATTGTCATTTTTCATATTGGTGTTACTTCAATTTTAAGGACCATTGTGGTCTTCTTGTGCCCTTTTGCTATGTAGATAAGTGGTATTCCCATCATTCTTTTATTTGTTGCACATTGTTGTGGTCTTCTTATGTTGTTTCTTTGTAATGATCTATTTTTCATGGTCTTCTTATAAGGTTCTCGTGTTGTTCATAGGTGTAAGTCATTGTATTTTGCAACAGTTGAAACAAATATTTGCATTATTGAATTTGTTAGCAAGGTTGAAAAAGATATCTACATTGTAAGGACTTCTAATGTGTAGGGTAATGTGTCAAAGGTTGGAAATGTGCTACAAGCTATTAATGTTGTTGATCTTGAAATCATTTAACATTGTTGAAATGGCATCATTGGCCATTTTTTTGTTGGGGTTTTATTCATTGTTAATGATGGATTACTTATGGATCTTGTAAACCAGCAAATTTTGCAATGTATTATCTACATACCATAGCCTAAGGTCAATTTCCACACTAACGAACGATTTTTTTTTTTTTCAAAAGTGAATTCATTTTTTAATTTTGAAATTACATTTTTTTCCATCTTCTATTATAATATTGTGATATGACTAGTGAAATTATGCAGAATGTAGCTTATGATAATTAGTATGATTTTTAACATGTCAACTTCATATTTTCACAAATTTTCATTTCATTATTTTGAAGAATATTTAATGATGAAACTAACCTTAAGGTAAGACATCAACACAAGCTATTGGTGATGTTTTGTCTAAATATTCTACTTTAAGGAAAGGTTTTATAAAACACAACAATAATAATGGGATCGTTTCTATGAGGACCCACGTTTATTTTGCATGCCTTAAGTTGTTTATTGAAAGGAAGTTGGTCGTTATTGATTTTGTTGATGAAACATATCATAGTTGACATCTAGGGAAAAAAAAGGTTTGGGTCAAATGAATATGCAATCACAACATTTTTGGGGCCATAAATCCTTACAAAAAAGTGATGAAGCACCACTAATTTTTTTGAAGAACTAACATTATATATATGTAAAGGAGCAAGCCCATCCTTGGGTGGTACAAGTAGGAACATCACACCTTGATTATCCTAGACCCATTGAACTTTGCAAAATCATAGGAAGCACTCATATAAATATTTTCATAAATTTTTAATAAATACATTCATGGATTTTGAAATTTCAATAATATCAAAAATATTGTGTATTTCGATGTTCCTAATCATTACATTTAGAAAAAAAATTTAAGAATGTGGCACTTGTTATTTTCCTTAAACTTTTTGGCTATGAAAATAAATTTGAAACATGATTTGAGATTTTTTCATAATTTGGAGGACATTCTATTTTAATATTTTTATTAGGCAATTAATTGAATAGGTATAATTTAACTATGAATTTCCAAAGTTAAGGTTATCGATTTCTAGAAAAATTATTTTAATTAGGAATACAAAATTTTAACAATTTTCAATTTTTTTAATCCAAAATAATCTTCAAGCCATATATTAGTGCATGCAATGGATAAACATGAAAATATATATATAATTTGAAAAAATTTAAAGGAAAGGGCCTAGGAAAATGATTTGGCCACTTTTGGTTCCTTAACCATTTTTTGAAGTGGTTCCTAGTGGTGCCACCCAAGGATGGGTTTGCCCAAAGCTTACAAACCATTTTCCACTTGCAAAAAAAATTGGCTAGGGAGGTAGTATTATGTTAACGCCTTCATGTTGTGTTCCTTTTCATTTTGCTTTGGTGGAAAAAATGATTCTTATGATGGTAAAAAAAATTGAACTTGCATGTGTTGCCTAATCTTACATCTACAATAAAGATGGTATATGTTTTGATCTCTAGATGCCTAGAGGTGGAGTGCATGCATTTGTCTTAGAAATCAACTATTTAAATGAATTTTGGACCCCTATGCATGTTATTGTTAATTTGTTTGAATTACATGACACAACATGGTTTCCCATGGTTGGGCAATTGTAAACTTTATTTCAAAAACATTTATACAGCATCATGCGGTTGCGTTTGTGAAAGATGAAAGTAACAACTTAACATCTACAGTAACAACATTACATTTTATTATTGATTATCATCTTTTGAAATTTCACCCATATTTTTTGGGGTACTTGTTTTGGTCATGTCATATCAAAGAATTGTTAATATGCTACCAATGAAAACAAGGTTGTCACATGTCTAAAACATGTCAATGTGAAGAATGTCGAAGCAAGTTTGCAGAAGATGATTGCATGGACCAAAAAACAAAGGAATCATGAATGTGGAAATGCATGTGTTGAATTAAATGGGTTGCAACATTGGAAATTAAATTTTTTGGTGAAAACTAGATTTGCTAGTAAAATGATCATGTTTGAAAAGGCATTGGACTTTAAAAAGGCCATTGTTTTGTGTTATGGGCTATCAAGCACAATGTTATTACAACAAAAAATTCCTTAAAGTTGAGGTGTGAAAAATTACAAATTCAATCTCAAGTGTTTTGAACCTTGTTGTCATAGTTTGTGTGATGAACAAATCAAGGGGTCATTGGTTGTTGTTTGATGTGCTAACTACATATATTGTCCCAATAGTCAACATGGAAGTTGAATTTGAACAAGATTCAAATGGGATTAAAATTTTGGATGAGTATGGTGTTGAACTCTTCTTGTAACAAATTATGCAGCAAAAAGTTGTGAAGGTATTGAAACATTTATAAGTTTTTTTGAAAGCTTATGATTCAAATCAAATTCATAACATGTTTACCATGATGTTGGATCCTTGATTCATTCATTTGCATGCGTGGAAATTATGTGGGTCACAAAAATACAATCCATCTTGCAATTGAACATGATGTGAAGTTCCCTTTATATGACTTATTTTCATTAACTAAACCTTATTGTCCAAGAATGAAAAGCCAATGGACCTAGTGAATAGGTTGATAATGACACTAATATATTTGGTCTTGGAGCATCTATCGAAAAGTTTTCATGTGCATTTATTATAGATTTTTTTTTGTTTAGGAAATTGCTTGGACTCTTGGTTACATGTGACAATCCCCTTGTTTAGTGGCACATCAATGAAAAGAAATTTCCAAATGTTGCATTCCTAGCCAAACAAATTGTTGGTATTCTTGAGTCACAAATTGAAACAAAAGGAGTTTTAATCTTGTTGGGATGATGACATCTATGCAATGCTACCACTTACAAGTGGAAAACCTTGATCAATTCATCATTGTGGTGAAAATTTGATCTAATGATCCACATTTTACTCGCAAGAAGAAAGTGAATATGAAAAAATACATGAAAGCATAAACATCTTTGATTGATGGCAACTCTAACTTGATTGAAAAAACATAATATTTCGAGGAGTTGCATATGGATGCTTATATTTATTGAAGCAATGTTACAAGTGGGGTGGTTTTGTGTGTAAGCAACTTGCATTACATTGGGAAAAGTTCTATAAAAAACTAAGGTTTAATTGCCTTGCACGTTATTTTTTTTCATGGTGTCTTGTAATCTTGTAAGTTAATGTAATGTACAAATAATTACATAAATTTTTGTAAACATTCAAAATATAAAATATGGGTTTACATCACCTTTGTACATCTTTGTAGTATTTTTTAAGTTTAAAATTTGACTCATCCATAACTACCATAAGCAAGAAAGAAAATTGAATACATCACCATCTTGGAGTTTTAATTGTAGAAAATTTTGGATACATATCCTTCTTTTAAACAAAAAAAGAATATGCTATATCCATATCCTAAAATTACATCTAATTTTAATAATTGGACAACATTAGTGTCACCTAAAAGAAAGGGGAAATGTTTTCTACGTGTGTAAACCTCTGATGTTGGACATACAAATTCAATGTGAATTGCTAAAGTTTTATTGAAACAAAAAGATTGTTAAAAGTATTATTCCTACATCTAGATCCTTACAGACACCAAACATTATTATTTTATTTTTATGGACCACAAGGGATTAGATTATCTCTTGATTTTATTTCGAGGAGTCAATTGGTTGCTTAATGAGAATGGTAACTCATACCCCAACAACAAAAATCCTACATATACTTACTTGATTTCATCACATGGTTCCTCTCAAAGATTAGATAAAAATTCAAGATAGAAGCAGTGAGTGTGATCTATTACACTTTAAAATATCCCCTTGTTCCCCAAATCCTTGAAATTCCCACTATCCAACATGTACTCTCTCTTCAAAATGAACACATTGCACATTCAACTTAAAGCCCCCAAGCTATCAAAGATGGTGCTACCACAACAACCACTTTTGAAATCTTTGACACACTCATCATTTCCCTTGTGTTGGTCCTTAAAAATAAAATGTTAGACCTCCAAATCTTTTCTTGACACTCTTGTCATAGCGGAAGTTTAAGCGTTAGGATTTTATGAAAGCCAAAAATCTCCATCAACTTTTACCCCTAACTGATTACAATCCAAAATCCACTCCACACTGACTAATTATCACAAAAATCTATAAACTTAGCTTCATCTCTTCACTAGAAAGTCTACCTTCTTCCCTCAACCAACCTTTTTTTTTTTTTTTTTTCCTCCTCATCCCTTTGCTCCCCTGAAATCTCCTCACCAATCCCCTTGCAAAGTTGTGATTCACACAACTCATAATGAATCTCCATTGAGCAGCTAGATCATGTTCCATCACAGAAACTAGCTCACCAAAGTCCCTCCATTATAACATTAAAATAAGAAAATCAAACCAAAAACAAAAAAAACAAGAAAACAACTTCTTTAGCGCCCCTAAAACACCACACCGCCAGTAGTTCAACCACAAAATTGAATTAGGGATTTTTGCTTTCATCCACAGAAAACATTTGACACTATTTTTAGGTCACATTTGTTTACACCAACAACATAGGAGTTATTGAATTTTGAGTAATTTGTGTCATTAAAAATTCAATGAAAATAAAATAATTAAATTTTTAAGGAAGTTGGATTCACTATGAAAAAATAAGGTGCTTTGTAACTAGATTTTTTAGTTGTAATGAACATTTGCAACTAAATGTATTTCTACATCATGAGTGTTATCAAACAAGTTGCAAGAGTTGTAATGGACACAAATCACCATACATGGAACCATATACATTTGCAACTATTACAATTATATTACAACTAGACCATTATAACTATTATGCAACTCAAATAGAACCATGTTGCAACTACATAGGCAATGATGTGCTAACATGGTTTTCATTCATCCATCAAAGATGAAATCATCAAAACAATGGACACATGGCAATTTTAAATTTATTTTGATATTTAATAATTTTATTTGTTTAATTTAGATGATAGATCATCCAACTTAGGGTTGATAGGATGTTGACATATGGCACTTAGGTTGGGAGGTAGGCAGGCCTAACTACCTTTTAGTTTAACCTAAATATATAAATAACTAAGCTTAAGTAGGTAGGCAATTAGGCTTAAGCTAGGTAGGTAGGCAAGTAATTTGAGATAATCCTATTTTATTTTGGGTTTAACTTTTAAAGCCAAACCTTCTTTTATTGGCTTGTCCTAAATGCCTCTTATTTTTTTAATACTTCTAATGCACTTACTTATATATTTTACAAATTTAGAAAATAAAACAAATCATATGGGATAAAAAAATTAGTTACATCCTAGTTGTAAATTACTTGCAATTATCACCTAGTAGTTAAATATTATACTAACGTAGTCTACCTATGAATTATACTAATTTATATATAACTCATAATAGTTAATAAGTAATAATGTTGTAAATAATATTCTTAATTATTAACATGGAATTTAAACAGTAATGTATTATTATTATTATTATTAAAATTTAAGAATTATCTTAATAATTAACATAATTATAATTGTTGTGGCTAGTAATTGGGTAGGGTAGGTTAGTGTAACCTACTAATTAGTTATAGGTGTATTAACCTAGATTAAAAAAAGGTTTATATTACCTACCTTAGGACTACTCATATAATGAAAACCTAATGTCACAATTAGTTGTATCATTGGGAATCATAATTGAATATTAGTTACAAAAAAGTTGAAAATGCCAAATTTAATGGATGGTGGTAATGTATACACACAACATGATTGTATCGTCAAGGTTGTATGTTAGTTGCGAAGTAGTTTTTGATAAGTGTTTCATGTATTTCAATTGTATTGTAATTGTCATATGTGACTCGTGCAACTTGTTAACATGGTTGACCACAACCATATATATGGTGCATACACTATTGTATAGAGGTTCATCTTGTAACTTTAGTATAAATAATATTAAATTCCATCAATTACAATAGAACTCCATGAATTTTTGATGTGGCATTTTTTGTAATTCCCCGTATTTCCATGGGATAATTGCAATATAATTGCATGTTAGTTGTTTCAAAACTCTAGTTGTAAGACAATTAAGTTTCTATGGACACAATTTCTCATAATGACTTCACACAAACATATATACATTGTAAAATTATGTTACAATATAACCTAAGCCATACTATGATCATGAAAATGCAATAGATATGAAATTCATTCCAAAATGGGTTTTACTTTCATTTTTTTTTAAAAATTGTTTGTGTTTCATTTGTTCATAATCTAGTGGTTTTTCACTCTTGACTATTGGTCCAAACTAATGTTGATATGTTCAAGTTATTTGCAAGTTAAGGTTCTATGTTAGGGTTTGAGGTATCTATATTGGAAGTTCAAAAAAATTTAAAAGATGGATTTGAATCCAAACCTTGAAATCACGTATTTTGAAAATTGGAACTGAAACCTAAACTAGGGCTATTATTCATGTAAAATAGGTTCAAGATATTTGAAGGTATAAACATCAAGGTTTCTTAAAAATGCGTTGCCCTTTCACAAAAAAACAAGCCACCCCAATCCAAAGGCATAAAAAAAAATGGGTTTGATGCCTTATTTCATAGGTGTTGGGATTTCATTTTTTTAATTGCATACCTCCCCAATTATCTCTTACATTTATACCCCACTCTTCATGAGTGTGGGTACAAATTTATTTAGTTTATTTATAAAAAAATTGGTGCGATGTAAATGAAATTAAACTAATTATTAATTCAAATCGAGCTCCAAATTCTTGGGAAGATTTAAGAATCAAAGGTTTTTGTATATATCAAAAATTGTTTTCAAAACCACATTGAAAGTTCTATGAAATAAAAATAAAACAAAAAATTAGAACCAAAGGTTCATTCAAATTAAGAACCACACAATAGTAATCCAAACTAGTGTTGTGTGGGTACTCAAATCCAAGTGTTAAAACTAATAGTTTTAGATATAGGTATCAAAAACTTGATTCAATTAAATCCAAAAATTAAAAAGTTGACATAATCTACTAAATTATTAATCATGGTAGAACCGGGGTAGAACCTGAAACCTTTTACCCACCCATTTTCAATGGATGAAACCCATGAGTGCCTCCCTATTTGAATATTTTAGAGGAATTTGGGTATTCAATTTTAAGGTTCCATGACCTTCTAGAATACCTTTGTAATGCCACCTTGCAACATTGCAAAAGATAACATTTTTCCAGATTGTTGCAAATGTTGCTTTATGACATCACATAACATATTTTCACATTTTTCCAAATTATTGCAAAGGATTTTGTGCTCACTTGCTTGAAGAATTTCACATCTTCCATGTGCAAACAAATAGATTTACAAAGGTAAGCTTTCTCCTCCTTGCTTTGCATTTTTTCTAGATTCTACTCATGAACACACGCATTGCACTTGAACTTAACCCTTGCTACAATTTGTGTGTTATTTTTGTTTGAACTCAACCCTCATTATAATGTGTGTGTTCTTTATGCCTGAACTCGGCCCTTGCTATAGTGTGTGTGTTCTTTCCATTTGAACTTGGCCCTTGTTATGATGTGTTATTTTCACTAGAATGTGACCCTTGTTACAACAACCATTTTTGGATCTTTTCCCAAGTGATTTGTAACCCTATTTGGGGATTAAAAGGCCACTTTCCACTTGAACTTAACCCTTGCTGCAACAACCATTTATGGTTTAAACTTGGCCATTGTTCCAATCTATGTGTTATTTCCGTTCAAATTTAGCCCTTGCTACAACAACCATTTTTGAAGCTTTTCCCAAGCAATTTGTAATCCTATATGGGGATTAAAAGGCCATTTTCCACTTGAACTTGGTCATTGCCACAAAAGCCATTTTTTGAGCTTTTCCCAAGTGATTTAAAACCTTACTTGGGGATCAAGAGTCCACTTTCAACTTGAACTTGGCCCTTGTGACAACAATCATTTTTGCAGATTTTCACAAGCCGCTTGTAACCCTAGCTAGGGACTAAAATGCCATTTTATATCTAAGTAATAGTGCTACTTATAAATTATTCAAATAGATGTACATGAAGTTGAAGTGCTATTGTGTTTCAAACTATATTGTTGTCCATAATTTTATAATGAACCCATTATGCTCGAGGTGTGGTAGAGAAATCAAGGTTGAATCCCACTTTCCATGATGTTGAAAGTTTGGTTGAAAAAGGTTCAACCCATGTTGTTGAATACCAAAAATCTGAATTAAATTTTTATTCACACACCACTCTTGTATGTCTTTTTGGTTGTAGTCCACCATTTGTTGTCTAGATGATGTTATGAGATTGATTTGCTTTCTTGGCATGTTTTTGCTATTATTAGAAAAGATGGATATATACTTGTAATTTATATGTTAATTCATGTATAACATTTTTTGTATGTTGCTTTTGCATGAAGAGTTTGGCACACATGACCTTAAAGCCCACCACTATTTGAAATTGCCATTTCTTAAGAAGTGATTTTGGATTGTGGAATTTGGGGCTATTAAAGACATTGTGTTTGCTATTAGGAATTCCTATATTAGTGTTGTTTTCAACCGAGGTGCAAGACTTATCCCCACTTGTTTCATCACCCATCTTATGGGGCACATTGTTGTTAGTTGCTACAATGATTTACAAGTTGGATTTGAATGTATTAGACACAAACAAAAGAATATGTTTCCTCAACATTAATGCAAATGAAACAATTCACAACTTTTTCTACAACAAGAACAATGATTCCTTGATCATTGTATCAATATATGTTTTGGACAACTTCAATTTTTGAAGTGCAAAACCACTCCTATCCAATATATTTCCTAATGTATATTATTTCCATTTACATTCATAACATCAAGTTTGGACTCTCTTATGCTCTCCTCTTACCCTTAAACTAATGGAAGTCCATTGCTTTGAAGCTTCTAGAATTTTGAGGCATGTGTGTAAGTGTAACATTTTTTTCCAATTGTATTGACATTGATTTATTGTATGTGATGTTTTGAGATGGGAGTTTGGGTTAGTCATATTAACATGGAATTTTCTTTTTCAAATACATTTGAAGAGGCCAACCTAATGTTGGTTTCCTTTTGTTTGAGTTTAAATCATTTAGATGGCCTAATTTTGATGAATTTGATGACATGAACAAAAAAATGTTCACATATTTTGCTCTTGATTAGTATTGTTGATATTATGTTATGTGTGTTCTAGGTCATTTTTGTCATTTTGTTTGAATGGAAATTTGCTATTGTTAAAAATCAATAATGGTTTTTGCCATGTTTGATAGTGTTTGTGAAGATTTCATGGCATCCTCCTTGGATTAAAACATGATAGGTGGGTGTTGTGACAAGACATACAAGGTATTGTTTTCAAAAACTACAGCATGATGTATTCCATTTCTAATGAGAATGTCCAAGAAATATAAATCAAGTTAGTTTTAAAATGTGATTTTAGTGGTCAAACACAAACTCATGTTTCCCATGGAGGTGATGATTGTTTAGTCCATGGACCAATTTTGCAAACATTCTTTTTGACAAACCTTGAACAACTTTTCTTTAATTCATCAAATTCATTTACAAATTCTTCAAGTAATTACCCACATGGAAAATGTTCATCTAGATGACAAATTGATAAGAGTTCTAAATCTAGATTCTATTCAATGTTCCATAAGATGTTTGTTGAAAAAACCAACCATATATGTTAGTTTACTTTATAGAGTCAAATCATACTATACAATTTTTTTAAGTAGTACATGCATATAATGATGTACAAATCTTGAAAATAGGTTTTCTTGGTGCAAACAAGTTGTTTCAAATGAAGGTTATAAATCTACTTCTTAAATGTTAATATGTCAAAAAAGGTACAAAATCAAAATGTTGTTGAATAAAACTTTAATTAAAATGTGGTATCAAGATGTATTTTTCATGTAATTTTATGCAAGTGGCAAATTCAATTGTGGTAGAAAAAGCAAGAGGAGAAACATGTGCAAAGAACCTTTGTACCGTTCTAGTCATTATATTCACACTCATCAATGGCAAGGGGCATTTTTTATGTTTACTTTAGTTGTTCGTTTGTGGAGACATACGGTGTCAAATATTTTTGAAACCTGCCACTTTATTTTGATTCCAATTAAGATTTATTTTCATGGTGTGAAAACAACTTTATTCTATATGTTTATAAGTGTGCCAAAGATGTTGTTTGAAAAAATGGCATCATTAAATGCAACTATTTTAGTAGAAGCAATGTTAAATGAAGATTGCAATTACTAGTTTTTATCTTCCAATAATGCACCGATTAGATTTCAAGAAGCATACAACAATGACATGGAGGCATCTTGGGCACTTCCAAGTTGACAACTATTGACTCATGACATTTGGTACCCTTAACATCACATCTTTGATTATTAGCCATTTTTTGTTCTTCATGATTCTACTACGATAATTAATGTTTGCAATCCACAAGTGTGACACCTCACTTCATTGCAAGTTGACAGAATGTTTACACAAGGAAATAACAAATGGCTTATAAATTACAACAAAGAACATGGCACAAGTTTGTTGGAATAACATGTTTTTAATAAACATCCAAGTGAATATAACATAGGTGAATCTGGAAGACAAGGTTTACCTTGTCTTAATTAACATTATCAAGAACCTTCATCTTCTATTGGTCTCAACCATCCCTTTAGAAATTTTCCTTTGGAATAGGAAGGTGGACGATTACAAGCACAGAGGTTATTGTTTATGCAAAAAATGATAGAAGTTACCAATCAAATACATGTTGCAAAAAAATGGAAAATTGTGTAACCATTTCAAATCACAATTTGTTTTTGGCAGCCAATGCATTTATCACAAATCTAATTTTGTCCAATAAGCTTTTTTAGAGGATTTAATGTTATATATTGCAAAAGGATATTGGCCTTTGTCTTCTTTGAAAATCCATGGTTGAAACAATTGGTTTTACATAAATGACGCTCTCCCAATCTCCTTGATAAACTCAAGCGTGAGTCTAAAATGAAAACAACGAAAGAGCAAAGAGTTAGGGCACGCTCCTTTGCTCGTAGCACTTTGGGGGTAGAGGGGCGTGCTAGGGCTCTGGGGTGGGATTGGAAAGAATAATAAACACTTATTCAATCACACAGACTTACACAAAACCAAACAACAAGTTGGTTAATGCATAGTTGGAACACTTTTGGTGCTAGGATGAGCCATGGGCAAACTCGGACTCACAAGACTCACCACGGCCTAGACTTGGGGGAAGCCACCACCTTCCCCCTTATAATATACTCAGTGCCTCTCCATGAGGCCCACATCCAAATGGCATTTGGGAATCCTGAAATTACCAAAGTTGGGTCTCACGCGACTTTGGGGCCCCATAACTTCGCATGTAGACCTCCGATTGAAATGAGGTTAGAAGTAGAGTTGTAGCCCTCGTTAAGAGCTTTCCAACGGTATGTTGCACACCACTTGCACACAAGGAAATCAAGGTGCTTCCTGACTTTTAGTGGTCAGGAGTCAAACTGCCAATTTGACTCTTGACCCTTCTTATGGCCATAACTTGTGTTTCAGATGTCCAAATGGGTCATGTGAGCCCATTTTAGAGATCTACGTTCAAAGAGCTTTTTTATAGTATAGGAAATTATTCAATTCATTGAGTTTTGACCCCTGAAATCGCCTTTAAAGATTCGGGAGTCCACTAGGATTCAAACTCCCAAAGTGAAAACTCCCTTGGAAGTGTGAGGGTTCATTCTTTTGCACTTTCTTACATTTTTGAGAGCATGCGGTGTGACTCCCGGGCTTCCCTCTTGGCCCACAACCTTGCAAGCCTTTGCCTTGGTTGCAAGCCCAAGGTTAGGGTTACGACAATCAATGTGGGCATGTTCAATTTCCTTTTCCATGACAACTTGTGAATGAATCGTTCTTGAATGTTGTGGACAAAAAACAAAGAAATATGTTTTAATCTTTTTTTGCACCATGTGTTACATGCATAATTCCTTTTGATCTTTGGATGTCCAAAGCTAGATATGGCATTTTTACCATGGTTGTTAGTTTTATCAACAATTCATGGGAGCCCACATGTGATTGTTGGGATATTTGAAATGCAGAATATAATAGGTGTAGACATGGCAAATTAAGTAAAGGTTTTATTTGATTCATTTTGTTTGCTTGACAATATAATTGCACATATGTGAAAGACAAAGGTTCTAATTTGTTTACATTGACAAAATGTTTCATTAACAACCATTGTTTTTTGTTTGCCACTTCAATTGCCATGCCTATTTATAGGGTCTTGTTTTGGTTATGTTATGTCAATATGTTAGTGATAATGCCAAAGTCCACCATGCATCACAAATTTGCCCTATCCATGTATTTGTGTTTTTATAATATTTTAACAATGTGTTCAAGGTTAAGTGCTAATGAAATGTTGATACAATCATTGATATGATGTTGTGATAAAGAAAAGGGGAGAATTTGGTGCGTTGAGGTGAAAGTAGAAAGAGGGAAACTTGGATGTGCTAAAATGAAAATTAAAAAGTGGATAAAAACCTTGGTGTGGTAAAGGGGAATTGAAAAGGAAATCCCACCTAAATTAGTTAGTCTTATGGGCATTTTAATAATTAAATAGTTATTAGTGAAAGATTATTTATTCTCCTTTAGTTTATCTTAAGGATGAAATCATTAGGATTAGTTCGCCCATTGAGATGGGTGATAGGTATTTGTTTACCAATCAATAGGAGGGATTTGTGAATGGATTAGGATAAGGGAGCCTATTTTGGTGGAAGAATGTGGTTTTGTGAAAAGGTGATCGGGAAATGAACCCCCTATCGTTCTTGTATGGAAAAAAATGAAGGAATGTTGTATAAAAAAAAAGTGATGCAATTGATGTTTAAAAATTGTAGAACTTGTGTGCATCATGTGATTGCATTTTGTTTTCTTTATTTCTTTTCTTACTTACCTTTTAGAATGATAATGATCTATTATAGTTTGATGTAGAATATTGTAGTTTTCATGTTAGTATATTCTATCTTGTTGTGTTACAATTAGGACTTATTCCTTGGACCATTGCAATTTACTAGAAGGTATTGGTTGTAAGATGGTAGGAACAATTTACAAGCCACTTGTTAAAAGGTTGCAATTGAACCAAGGCATGGCAACAAGCTTGGAAGGTGTTAATAAGTTGGACCAACCATTGTTAGAAGTACAACTAATTGGGCTGGAAGGTAACTTTACCTTCTTGCCCTTTTCCATGGATAATTGAAAATTTCGTTTTATCTCTACTTTTTCTTACTTTCTTAATTTTATGTTGGAAGGTAGGGTTGCCTTCCCCATGGTAGTATTTGAAAACTGCTCTCTTCCTTGTAATTTTTGAAAGTTTAGGGTTTCCAAATTTCTTGGGTTGCCAAATTTGTAGTCTTACATGAGACTTTGGTTTGAATTATTTTTTATATAGTCCCCATGAGCCCATAAGACTTAATATTTCCCTTCCTATCTAACCTAGTCCTAAATCCACATTTTGGGGCTGATTTTTTACTTACCCACACTATTTATCATTTTACATGAAATTTTTAATTAGTAATTAAAAAAAAACACTTGTTCCTTTCCACTCATTTTGATGGTGTGTTTGAAACTTTACACCAAACCCTAAAAATCGGATCCTATGCATGCAAACCTTAACCCTAATTGTAGATATAATATTTAACTATCAGTCATTAATTTAAAAATCTAACCATAAAGCCCTTAAAATTAAACCTAAAAGTTTAAATCCTAAACCCTAAAAGCTAAACCTTACAAAATAAGCCTTAAACCCTCAAACCCTAAACTTAAATTCTAAAAAAATCTAACAAGATCCCCAACAACTAAAGTCTAATCTCAAACCATAAAACTTAAAATTTGAAGACTAAAATTTAAAACCTAAAAATTACAAACAATTCATAAACCATGTAACAAATCACCAAATAGGCCGTATAACACTATACCCAAATAGCCAAATATCCCATAGGCCATATTGCAGTATAGCCAAATAACAATATAACCAAATTGCCCAAATAGCCTACATACGATATAGCCAAAAACATCCAAAATAGGCATGTAGTGCATATATCCAAATTGCCTATATACCAATATAGCCCAATGGTCATACCCCCCTAGGCCTTAGTATCCCTAGTATATAGATGGGGAGCCTATTGGGCTGGAAAAAAGAGTTGTTGAGAGGGAATTGATGCTGGGTTTTCTAAGTTTGGTGGTCCATTATTGTTGAACTTTGGGAACAACAATCAAGAAGGGATGAGGCATCCAATAGGAGTTTTTAATAAGAGGTGAAAGACATGCCCAACATGGCATGCCTTTAATGAAATCTTTATTACATAATTAAACTTTTCAATGTAACTAAACTTGATAATTCATTTCAAGTTCCTTCTTCACCCATTTTATTTCTGCCATATTT